>MWVV01000033.1_pt1 | contig 52154 bp, 46 predicted proteins | sample 1047281 | NCBI WGS metagenome assembly MWVV01 (sample SAMN06349986, study PRJNA376086) | soil metagenome | isolation source: PT-2 sample Antarctic (ecotone) soil | place: Antarctica | collected 2015-01-13 | reverse complement strand
TGTTCATCGCGGCTTTATTTATAGCATTTCGCAAACGTGAATTATCTTATGGTTTTCAATAAATCGCAAAACAAAAAATAAAGGAAGCAGAAATTTCCTGCTTCCTTTATTCTTTTATTCTTTTAATTTTTTAGCTTTGATTTTTAATTCCCTCTAGTGCGGGTGTCAGGATAAGTAATTCGTGTATTTGCCATCCGCACATCAAGCGGAATTTCGGTGTAAATTATTGGAGCGGCGCCGCCTAATTGTCCTTGAATTAAGGAAATAAGCGAGTTTTGAAATGTTCGAAAACGATTGACACTGCCGCGTTGGTTAAAAATAACGAAAAGAAGTTTGCCGTTTCTTGTCTGAATTTCTCCGGCTAAACTGCTGACGCCGCCGTCGGTGCTGCCCAAAGTTCCGGTTTTGCCAACGACGCTGCCGCGCGAAAAATCGGTGTCGAAACGTCTTTCCAAAGTTCCGCGGTCAATGCCGGCAACCGGCATTATGTCGGCAAATGTCATCTTGTTTCGCGCAAGTTCATTTTTCAAAGTTCGCAGAAGACGCATCATTGCAACTGGCGTAACTCGATTTACACCGAGACCGCTCGAAGTTTGCAGTACAAATTCCTGCGGAGTAATTTGCGCGTTAAGCTGCACAATCCGCGCAACCGCATATGCGCCGCCGAGCATATCGCCAAGGCGTTCCGCTAAAAAGTTGTTTGAATAACAAAGCGTTGTTTTCACAATTTCACGCATCGGCGTTGATTCGTGCGTAAACAAAAGTTTGACGTTTGTAGGAAGTGATTGAACATAAACACCGCCGGAGATTGAAACGCTTGGAACAAATCCGACTTGATTTGCTTTTTTAGAGTTTGCCAAATAGCTCTGCCAAGCGTAGGTTGCGGCAGGCGAACGCTTTGCGGCATCTATCACACCGAGCAGCGTAGAACCTGAGCGTTGCGCTTGAGTGTTGTAATTCATCGCAAAATTGTCGGTAACAATTAAATCACCCGCGATGTTTCTAACTCCCATACGGTTCAGCTCATTTGAAATAGCGATGCCGTGTTCAAGATTAAAAATCGGGTCACGTCCCGACACATACAAATTTCCGTAGAGCGTTCCCGACACGGTATCAATTTGCCCGTCAGTCCAAACATTAGTGGGAAAACGGTAATCGGGTCCGAAGGTTTTTAAAACGGCATAGGCAGTAGCAATTTTAACATTCGAAGCCGGGTTAAAAGCATAATTTGAAAAGCTTTCCATCACCAAATTGCCCTTCAAATCTTCCACTAAAATTCCAGAAAAGCCCGGTATTTCCACATCCGCAAGAATGGGAATCGAAGTTTTTCGCGCCACCGGCATCGAGCTTCCGGTTTTGGTTATCAAAGGACTCGAGGAAGACTTCGGTTGTTCCGTTTGAATAGTCGGCTGTTGTAAGGGTCTTGGTGAAGGCGTCGGACTTGTCGGGCGTGAATAAACCGGCTGCCCAAAAACAGCAACTGTCGAGCTAATCCATACAAGAAATGCGACGCTTAACCACACAGATTTATTATTCTTGGTAAAAGTTTTCATCTTTTTCTCTTAAATTTTGTGATGTGGATGGCTTCCAATTAAGACCAAATTAAAAAAGGCATTCGAAGTATACCACATCAACCGTATTATTTTTCAAGCATTAAAAACTCTTTAAAGTTTTCTAGCGTCAAAACAGTTCTTTTGATGAAGATTTTTTCGACTTAGATGCAAGGTTTTAGAAATATTTATGGAGGCAATTCAGTTTGCTTATACATCAAAAACAACTAAAAAAGTTTTTGAAATTAGGGTTTTGTAAATTTAGATTTGATTTAAAGAAGGTTATGCACCGTTTGTCAAAAAAACATTGACATTTATTTAATAAACTTCATAAAATTCAAGTTAAATCAATTGTTTTGTGAAAAAAGAACTCCAACCTCTAACTGTTGAAAAAATAAAAACGGCGCACCGCGAAAGAAGTCAGACAATTGGCGAAAAAATCTCCGAGTTTGAAACCGTCTGGCAAACGGGAACAGACGAGCGCTTGTGGGAAGAAATGGTTTTTTGTTTTTTTACCGGCGGCTGCTCGGCTCGAATGGGACTTCGGTCAATCGAAGCGGTCAGACCGCTTTTATTAAGCGGAAACCAACAGGAATTGTCCGTAGCTCTACGTGGGAAGCATCGTTATCCAAATGCGCGTGCAAGTTACATTGTCGCTTCGCGCGAATTTTTGCGGGAGCATTGCGGTTTGCGTCTGCGGGACAAATTACAAAGTTTTGAAAATCATTTGGAAAGACGCGACTGGCTAGTCAAAGAGAAGCGCATTAAAGGTCTAGGTTACAAGGAAGCCAGCCATTTTTTGCGAAATATCGGTTTGAAAGGTTATGCGATTCTTGATAAACATATTTTGCGAAGTTTAGCCGAACTCAAATTAATTGACGACCCAAAGCCACCAAACACTCGGTCGAAGTATCTAATGATTGAAGAAAAACTAAAAAAATTAGCGGAAATCACCGAAATTGATTTTGAAGAATTAGATTTAGTTTTGTGGTCATTAAAAACAGGCGAAATCCTTAAATAAGTTTATCGCCGGGAAAGGAGTAAGTTATGAGGCATGAAAATTTTTGTGTAATTAGTCTGCGATCTCCTTTCTGTCAGAAATTTTTGGATAACATAGCGGGTATTTTTCTTCTAATTATAAGTTTTGTAGTATTTGCGTGGGCTGATACGGATACTCAACAATCTGATACCGAGAATGCTCGGCAATTGATTAAACAAGCGGAAAAATTGACCCGGAAAGGCGATTTTGCGGAAGCCGAAAAAATACTAAGGCAAGTTACCGAAAATTATCCGCAAAATTCAAAAGCAAAAACCAGCCTTGCTTATAATTTACTAAAACAAAGGCGGCTTTTGGAAGCCTATGAATTTTCGTTTGAGGTAGCCAAAAACGACCCGAATAATTCTTATGCTTTCGCCGTTTTAGGCACAACTTTTTTAAGCGCTGGAAATTTTAAGGAAGCGCAACTCTCTTTCCTAAACGCCTTGCGGCTCGATAAAAGGCAAGCTTTAGCATGGGCTGGACTCGGAACGCTGAATTTTTACGAAAACCGGATTTTCAACGGTTTGGAAAATCTTCGCACTGCCATCTACTTTGAACCGCGTGAGCCTGATTATTTATTCTCGCTCGGACAAGTTGCGGCTCGCGCCGAAAATTACACAGAAGCCGCCGACGCTTACGAAAAATTTTTACAGGTTTCACAGCAGACCGACGCCGAACGGCGCGACCGAATCAAAGGTCTTATCAATTTTTTGCGTTTTCTCGGCAACAAACAATCTTTGTATGTTTCGGACGGCGCAACACAAACTACTGTTTCATTTAAGCTAATCAATGACCGTCCGATAATACAGCTAAAAATCAACAAAACCGAAGAGCCGCTTAATTTTGTGTTGGACACAGGTTCTGGAATTTCCGTAATTTCAAAAGATACGGCAAAAAAATTGAAGATTAAACCGATTACGCGCGGCGGTTTAGCGCGTGCCATCGGCGGCAGCGGCAAGTTTGAAATCATTTACGGATTTTTACGGACAGTTTCAATCGGCGATGTAAAAATTAAAAATGTCCCGATTTATATTCGTGAGTTTCATTCAAAAGACGAAAAGATTGACGGATACATCGGTTTGTCGCTTATCTCAAAATTTTTAACGACGATTGACTACGGAAATTTGACTTTTGCATTAAAAAAGAAAGATTTGATTGAAAATAATGAGAGTAACGTATTATCGCTCCCGCTGCGGTTAACTTCGAGCGGATTTCTGAGTGGAGAAATACAACTCGAAGGCGTTGAACCGTCATTAAATTTTATTGTTGATACGGGCGCGAGCGTTTCCGTAATTTCCGACGAACTCGCCAATACAAAAGAAATCAGTCGTTTCTTAAAAAATGAAAAACTTCGCGTTGTCGGCGCCGCTGGCATCACGGAAAATGTTTCCGCATTTTTGTTGCCGCGCGTTACCTTCGGCAGTCACAGCCGCGAAAGTATTACGGCAATCGCGCTCAATTTGGACATTATTAATGAAGCCTCAGGTTTTCAGCAGGCGGGAATATTAGGTGGAAATTTTTTAAAGAATTACCGTTTAACCTTTGATTTTGAAAACTCTAAAGTAATTTTCATTCCAATTGCTAAATGAGTCTAAAGTTTAATGCCCAAAGTGCAAGGTTTTAGTGTTCGCGATTGCAACTGACAATTCAATCGCCCCTGACCGCTTATTATGAAACAAAGTTTGTATCTGGAAACATCCGTCGTTGGTGCTTATCTTGACAACGGCGAGCCTTTTCGTCGTGACTTAACAATTCGCTGGTGGGAACACGAGCTTTCCGAATATCGCGCCTTTAGTTCAATTCTGGTGCGCCGCGAGCTTGAACAAGTTTCGGAACCGCACCGCACGGGTTACTTAAAATTAATTGCCTCACTGCAAACTCTCGAACTCGCTGAAGAAGTCGCTATTTTAGCCGAAGGTTATATTACACGCGGTATTTTTCACCGCAAATTTATTGCTGACGCGCTGCACGTCGCGTTGGCTTCGTTTCACAAAATTGATTATCTCGTTACGTGGAATTTCGGACATCTGGCAAATGTCCGCCGCCAGGCTCGGATTCGTCTTTTCAATACTGCCGCCGGATTTTTCTCGCCCGTAATTATCACGCCGGAATTTTTGGTTCACAGTTAATTGATAATGCAGTTGTCAATTTAACGTTTATTTTCGGTTGACGATTAACAATTAACGCGCTAACAATCTAGTATGTATCGGCGACCTAAGTTTTTGGAAATACTCTTGGAAATTCGTCAAAAAATGTCGCGCGAAGCCGATTATGACGTTGATTTATTTACCGAAATGGTTTTGACCGGAAAGTTTGAAACAAACGAAAATTTCTATGTTTTAAGCGAGCTAAAAGCCAACGGAAATCAAAAAGAATAAATCTGATTCAAACCGCAAAGTTAAAAATAAAAATCTGAATGCGCCGTTATCTTTTTTCTTTTTTTACAATTTTCATTTTTCTGTCCGCTGCTGGATTATATTTTTTTAATCAATATTGGATACATCGTTTTGATGATTTGATTGCGCGGCACGCATCGGTTTACCGACTGGATAAAGATTTGGTTTGGAGTGTTATTTACGAAGAAACATATTTTCGCGCTTGGCAAATCGGCGCAGCTGATGAAGTTGGTTTAATGCAGGTAACGCCGACCGTGGCGCGTGAATGGGCAAGGGAAACCGGTTTTCGTGAATTTGAAAAACAAACCGCTGAAAACGTCGTCGAATTTCTTCGTGAGCCGGAAAGAAATATTCAAATTGGTTGCTGGTATCTTGAGAAATTACGCCAGAAATATCGTAATTTCCCAGCAGAAGAAGCAATGACTTTAGCCGCCTATAATGCCGGCGCAAGTCGGGTCGAGGAATGGATAAAAGACACGGATGCTGAAAAACTTAGCGAAGAAGCATTTATTAAGAGAATTGGTATTTCTTCGACTAAATCTTACGTATCTTCAATTTTAGAACGCTACCGACAAGAAATTTCAAAGTTTAAGATTTAAGTTTCAAAGTAAGGCAACCTAGAACTTTAACCTTTGAACTTTGAACCAACCTATGAAAATTCTTTCAGCCGAATGGCTTTTGCCGATTTCTTCCGAACCCATTTTAGGTGGCGCGATTGCAATAACGGAAACAAAAATTGCAGCCGTCGGCACAAAAAAAGAACTAATCAAAATTTTTCCAGAAGCAAAACACGAAAACTTTGGCGAGTCGGTTATCTTGCCTGGATTTGTCAACGCGCATTCGCATCTGGAAATAACAGCAATGCGTGGTTTTCTTGACGACGTAGAGCAAGAATTTTACTCGTGGCTAATCAAACTAACAAAAACGCGCGCTGAAAAATTAAATGCAAAGGACATTGAAATATCGGCGATATTCGGCGCGCTCGAGGGCGTTCGAGCAGGCGTAACTTGTTTTGGAGACATCGGGCGTTTCGGGAAAGCCGGTTTTCGTGCGTTAAAAGAAAACCACTTGCGCGGCGTTTTGTTTCAGGAAACCGAATTTTCGCCGAAAAATGAAGAAGCGGAAAATGATTTCGCCCAGTTAAAAAAAAGGTTTTTGAAATTAAAGGAAAGCGAAACAGAACTCGTTAAAGTTGGCATTTCGCCGCACGCGCCTTACACAGTAAGCCGAAAACTTTTTGAAAAAATCACCGAATACTCGCTTGATGAAAATATAAAACTTACGATTCACGTTGCCGAATCAAATCAGGAACAAAATTTGATGCTTTACGGCGAGGGCTTTTTCGCGGAAATTTACGAAAACTTAAACCTCGAATGGAAAACACCGAAAGTTTCTTCCGTTCAATATTTATCGGACATCGGTGTTTTGCAAGCCAAACCGCTTTTGGCGCATTGCGTAAAAGTTTCAGATGAAGACATTGAATTAATAGGCAAAAGCGATTCGAGAATTGCACATTGTCCAAAATCAAACGCCAAATTCGGACACGGAGTCGCGCCGCTTGGCAAATTTCTCGACAAACAAATTCGCGTCGGCTTTGGAAGCGATTCAGTAGCCAGCAATAATACTTGCGATATGCTGGAAGAAGCGCGTTTTGCGGCGCTTTTATCTCGAAATTCAGAAGCTAAAAAAAGATTTTTATCGGCAAAAGAAATTATTGAAGCCGCTACAATCGGCGGCGCACGCTCGCTTGGATTAGAAACTGAAGTCGGAACGCTCGAAAAAGACAAACAAGCAGATTTGATCATCATTTCACTTGACGCGGTTGCTCAAATGCCGATTCACGACATATATTCCGCTCTGCTTTTCTCCTCTAATGCGCGGGACGTGAAAATGACAATGGTTGCGGGCAAAGAAATTTATCGGGACGGGCGGGCTAAACAAATTGATGAAATAGCTTTGAAAAAACGGATTAGAGCAATCGGACAAAAAATTGCGGAACAGTTGAAATAATTCTTTAATTGCAAGTTGTTTTACTGTTATGCGTTCTAAAAAAGACTAATATCGGCAAAAGGGAAATTATGATTATAAAAACTTTCAAATTATTATTTTTAGCTATAATGAGTTTCGCTTTGATCGGAGACGTTTCGCCCCAAACTAAAAAGCGCAAAACGGTGAATAAAATTAAAACAAAAATTAATAAGATTAATGCCAAACCTCCGGTTGGAGCTGCGAACGCAAATATAAAAACCGTCACCGAGGGCGCATATTCAAAGGTAGAAACGCCGTTTGTTTTTGTTGCCCGTTCAGCCGCAACTTATACTCAATTGCAGAGTATAGTTGAAAATCTTCCATCTGCGTTAGACATAGATTTTGAAAAAACGGCGGTTGTCGCAGCTTTTGCCGGTACGAAAAACACGGGCGGTTATTCATTGGATATTAAAAATGTGTCTAATAAGATTTTGCTTGAAGTTACTGCGCCGCCGAAAGGCGCAATGCTGACACAGGCTTTAACAACGCCGTATAAAGTCGCGCTTGTTCCGGTCGAGCAGGAAATGAATTTGCCGTTGGAAGTTTCGGCAAATTGGAAAAATGCGGCTCAGACTTACCAGATTACAAAAGGCGAATTTGAGTCCTCAGGCGGATTTGCCGGACGCATTGAAAAGTTTGATGCAGGAGGCACAATCAGCGTAATCAGTTTCGGAAATTACGCAACGCTGATTTTTAATCTTTCGGAAAAAGGAAAGCAAAATACGCGAAAACTTTCCGAAACGGCTTCGGGAACTTTAAAGGAAGGAAAAATAGAATTAACTCAACTTAGCGCCGGTAGTTTTTCGGAAGGACCGAAACCGCCTCTGAAAGCGTTTGGAACATTAACGAAAGATAAACTTTTATTGACATTTGAGCCGCTTCCAAGCCGTGTTGCCGACGGCTTTCAAGTGCTTGGAGCGATTGAAGCGGTAAAACTCAGATAAAATCTTCGACAAAAAAATCTGACCGAAGCGACTTCAATGAAAATTTGAAAATTGAAGTCGCTTCGGTCAGATTTTTACTCGTAAACACAGCTTTTTATAAACTTTTTCTATCTATATTTATCCATAAAAACTGCGATTGGCTTTTCTTTATTGTTCCTTTTTGCTCTTTCTAATTATGACTTTTATGCCTTTATCTTCGGGTGCAGAGTTAATTTTTTCAGCAATATCCGGCGGATTGATTGTGTAAGAATCAATTGAAAGGGTTTCCTCCATCTCGCCGTTGCGCGAAATAGTCCAGTGGTGCGGAAGTTGGAAGCCTTCCACGCTTTGATAATCGGCAAAGCGCAATTGACATTGACTTATTTCAGTTTTTTCGTCTCCTTTTGTGAAAATTGTCGAATTATTGTTTTCGCCTCGATTGATTTTGAGAACAAGCATATTCGGACATTGATAGCTCATCATCAAAGGTAAATTCGTACTTTTATCCAAATAAAGTTGATTGGAATAATCCCCGCTTCCTTGAACTTTTATGACATTAGCCGCAACTCCGTCAATTGTGCTTTCGCCTTCATAAGTGTAGCTGACATCAAAGCCTGTTGGCGTTTGTAACAGCAATCCCAAAACCGTGCGCAGAAGTTCATTGCTTCGCATATTTTCGCCTGCTTGTTCAAAAACTTTATCGCGGATGATTTGTACTTTCTTTCCGTCAAGCGCTAATTCTTCAGCGTTCGCGCCCGGTTCAAGCATTTTGACTTGCTGCCCGTTCCCATTGCGAACAATGAGAACGTTTTTTTCACCGTTTTTGACAGACTGAACCGTTCCACTTGGCAGTGCTTTGGTTGAATCGGATTTGATAATTTTTCTCAATTGGTTCGGTAGTAATAAATCCATTTCCAACTCACCGTTGATATTTTCGAGGCTCACGCTATCGTGTTTGAACTGCCTATTAGATTTCCCGACGATACGAAGCGATTTAACGGAATTAATTCTATCCTCTCCACCGATAGCAATACGCCCCTGTCTGAGCAGCGCCAAAGCGCGTTCATCTGATTTGAACGTTGCTCCGACTTGTTCGATTATGCCGCCTAAACCGATAAAAAATACCGATACGCATAAAATTGTAATTATGAATCTTTTCATTTTTGCCTCCGTAAAAATTTGAATTTGTGTCTATTGACAGTTTGAATTTTCGTAGATGTTTCTGGACAAGTGGTTAAGACGACGCAAAGAATTTGTTAAGAATGTAAAATGTTTTATAAAGGTATTTACAACGCAAATCGGAAAGTGGAAAATGGAAAACGAATTGAGCGGAAAGCGTTTTCCATTTTCCGTTTTCAATTTTTCGTTATGAAGAATTCCTGGTATCCAATTTGTCTCATCGCAGGTTTGCTCGGACTTTTAGTTTTGCTGGCGACCTTGCAATATCATTGGCTTGGAAAAATCAGCGAAGGTGAGCGTGAGCAATTGCAAAAACGTCTGCAAACCGACACCGACAGATTTGCTGAGGATTTCAACCGGGAAATACAAACGGCATATTACACCTTTAAATTGAACCCGGACATATGGCGTGAAAAGGATTGGAATGTCTTTGCTGAACGCTATGATTTATGGCGGTCAAAAACGAATTACCCGAATTTAATAAAGGATTTTTATTTTATTCAGAAAAATCCCGAACCAACACCTTGGCAGTATTCGTCGGAAAATCGAAAATTTGAAATGACTCAGTGGGACGATAAGCTAAATAAATATCGGCAGAGTGATGAGAAAAACATCGAACTTGTTGATGAAGATTTGTTTGCTCTGGCAATGCCAATTGAAGAGAATGATTTTCAATTCAGGCAAATATTTGTCAATTCCGAAAGCATACCGAATGTTATCGAAATCCCGAAAAAATCGGGTTATTTGGTAATAATGCTTGATGAAAATGTTTTCAAAAACCAGATTTTTCCCGATTTAGTCCAAAAATACTTTTCGGTAACTGAAAATGGAAACTACAATCTGACAATCGCAAGCGGAAAAGAGCCTTCACAAATAATTTTTCAAACAAAAGATGAGCCGCTTTCAGCAAGCGATAGCAGTGCGAAATTGTTTAATTTAACGCCTGACCACCTTCTTTTCTTAAATCAGGAAAAAACTGCCGCGGTGAGAGATAAACAGGTTAAAAATATTATTATCAACCGCATGAGCAGTAATCGAACAAGTTATACAACGGTGCCAAGCGTTACAAAATCAATCGAGCAAGTCAAGGTAGATATTCTAAAGGGTGAAAAAGTTGCGAATGAAGAAAAACCGCGCATTACGCTTTTGGATTCGGCAAATACGCAGGGAAATTGGGTTTTGAATGTACAGCACTCCGCTGGTTCGCTCGAACAATTTATCAATAATACGCGGTATAAAAACTTATCTGTGAGTTTCGGCATTTTGTCGCTGCTTGCCGTTAGCATCGTTTTAATTTTTCTTTCGTCGCAACGTGCAAAACGGCTTGCGCAAAAACAGATTGATTTTGTTTCCGCCGTGTCGCACGAATTCCGCACGCCCCTGGCAGTGATTTATTCGGCGGGCGAAAACTTGACCGATGGCATTGTAAATTCCCCCAATCAAGTTGAAAAATACGGTAATTTAATTAAAGGCGAAGGCAAGAAGCTTTCGGCAATGGTCGAGCAGATTCTTGAATTTGCCGGAGCGCGTTCCGGTAACAGAAAATACGATTTCCGTGAAACCGATATCAATGAAGTAATTGAAAATGCCTTGCGAGAATGCCAGCCGCTGATTGATGAAAAGGGTTTTACAATCGAGAAAAATATTGCCGAAATTCTGCCGAAAATTTCGGCGGATGCAAATGCTTTGAGCCATTCAATTCAAAATTTAATCAATAATTCAATCAAATACAGCAACGGAAGCAAATGGATAAAAATTTCGGCGGAAAACAGTGGCGGAAAAGTAAAAATAACTGTGGAAGATAAAGGAATCGGCATTTCAAACAAGGAAATCCTGTATATTTTCGAGCCGTTTTACCGCTCAAAAAAAGTTGTTGATGAACAAATTCACGGCAACGGCTTAGGTTTAAGTCTTGTAAAACAAACTGTTGAAGCCCACAGCGGGAAAGTTTCGGTGGAAAGCGAGTTGGAAAAAGGAAGCAAGTTTATAATCGAATTGCCAAGCGAAAACTAAAATAAGATGGAAGGATTATTTGTTTTATCCTACATATCCTGTCTATCCTGTTAAATTTTGCTTTAAGAAAATGAATTGTAAGATTTTATTAGTCGAAGACGAAGAAGGTTTAATTATCACGTTGACGGATCGTCTGCAAAGTGAAGGTTTTGATGTAAAAACCGCCGCGGACGGTGAAAAGGGATTTTCGTTTGCTTTGGAAGAAAATTTTGATTTGATAATTTTGGATGTTATGCTTCCGAAGAAAAACGGTTTGGATGTTTGCCGTGATTTGCGACAGAAGGAAATTTCGACACCGATTTTAATGCTCACGGCAAAAGGTGAAACGATTGATAAAGTTCTCGGATTAAAGCTCGGCGCGGATGATTATCTGACTAAGCCTTTTGAAGTAATCGAGCTTCTCGCACGTATCGAAGCGCTGCTTCGGCGTTCACCGAATACTATAAACAATTCGCCCGAATCATTTCGTTTCGGCGATGTTTCGGTTGATTTTCGTCGTGCCGTCGTCAAAAAAGAAAACGAATTGATTGAGCTTTCCGCTTTGGAATTTAAACTTTTGCAGTATTTAATCGAGCATCGCGGCGAAGTCTTGAAAAGAGATGAATTGTTGGACGAAGTTTGGGGATACGACGCAATGCCCTCAACGCGCACGGTTGACGTTCACGTCGCTTGGCTCAGACAAAAACTCGAAGAAAATCCGCGCTACCCGCAATTTATTCATACTGTTCACGGATTTGGATATAAATTTGTCGGATGAAATTAGCCACGTCGTAGCTAAGGTTAAAACTCCGAATCGCTTCGCGTGCGCTCACGCCGCGCAACATCTGTTTGATAAGCTGCTTCCTCAACTTTTTTTGCAACCGCTTCGCCAACCCGTCGGTCGAAAACCGACGGAATAATATAATCGGCATATAACTCGTTTTCAGTAATAATTCCGGCAATTGTACTTTTCCCAGATGATTTCGAATTTTTACGCGTAGAGTTAAGCTGTAACTGGCGTTTGGTGTTGGGTTGTTTGACACAGATAAAAATCTAAAAATAAAATAATTAAATTATTAACCGAAAATTCAGCTTACATTTTTAATCAAAAGGACGCAAAATGCCGCGCACTGTACCCAATATCGAGACTTTATCAGCCGAAAGAAGAATTGATACATAATTCGGATTGGCTGGACGCAGTTCCACCTTTGCTCCTTCACGAAAAAATTGCTTTAAGACCGCTCTTTTGTTTTGAGTCAAAGCCACAACAATATCGCCGTCGCGGGCATAAGAACGATTTTCAATCAAAGCGACATCGCCTTCGCAAATATGTTCATTGAGCATTGCATCATTAGTAACACGGTAAGCGCGCAATCTTTCAGGAGTCTGAAAACCGAGCATAAATCTCGGCACAAAGAGCGGTTTTTTTTCCCATTCCTCCACAAAGTTCTCGGTCTTTGGAACCTCCAGCCATTCTATTTCACAAACCGCTTCGGCAATAGTGCTAGCAGGTCTTAGCTCTAAGGCAAAGCTGCCGTTTTCTCTGCGCCGTGTAACTAAGCCTTGATTTTCCAATGATTTGATGTGTTTAGCTATTCCGGCTTTTGATGCAATGCCCAATTGTCGCGCAATTTGTTGATATGAAGGCTTGTAACCGTGTTTTTCGATATAATGGGTAATAAATTCCAGAACTTCCTTTTGTCGTTTGGTGCGCGGTTGCATTTGTTGATTGTAGTTAAATAAACTCCAAATTCCAAATTCTGAAAAGTGAAATTCAAGGATGAAATAGCCCTAAAAATACACAAAGGTTTGATTTTTCAACACTATTTTTTGTTTGTGAAGCTATCAGATGGAAAACAAACTCTTCGCAATTTCCTCGTGCTACTCCGTGAATAATAAATTTGGAATTTGAAATTCGTAATCTGTTATAATTGATTCGAATTGTCGGTTATCAAATTATGAAGAATTTCACTACCCGAACGCTGAGTTTTTACAGAGAAATGCTGGGAAAGGAAAGAAAATTCTTGGCGTAACTCTGATGAATTCTATTACGTACGGTAAAAAGTTATAATCATCAACTTAAATTAATTAAATAAACATTTTTGGAGGTTTTTTGTTTTATCATTAATATTCACGGATTTACGCAAGGATTAAAACATAATCAATTGCGGCGCATAGAAAAACTTTCCACGCGCCGCGTCGCTCCCGAACAAATCGTCTCGCCCGAACTGGCGCGACAATTGTCTGAAATTTCTTTTGAAACGGGCAGACAAGTCGGTGTTCTTATAAATCGCAAAGGACAAGTTGAATATGTAATGGTCGGCAATGCCAAACAAATTGAGATGCCGGATTTCGGTCGCGCCCGCGTCTCGGCGGAACGTTTTCGCGGATTGCGTTGCGTGCATACGCATCTTTCAAATGAAAAATTAACGCAGGACGATTTAACCGACCTCGCGCTTTTGCGGCTTGATTTGATGTCGGCAATTGAAGTTGATGGAAAGACAGGCTTGCCAAATCTTGTCCATTCAGCGCATCTTTTACCGGCGACCGCTGAAAAACTCGAAGCGGAAACAGAATCTTTACCTTACGAATTTTTAGAGCCGCAGATTCCCGCACATCTGGACACAAATTTTATCGCGCTTATAAATTCGCTGGAAAATGAGATGGCGCGAAATCGTTTTACGGCGCGAAATCGTCAAACAAACCGAGACCGCGTTATTCTTGTCGGCGTAACCACCAACTATGTTTCCGAAGCCGAAGAATCAATGGCGGAACTCGAAGAACTAGCGCTTTCGGCAGACATTATCGTTTTAGATAAAATAATTCAACGTCGTCCGAAGATTGATCCGAAAACCGTTCTGGGACGCGGAAAACTTGAAGAATTATTAATTCGCGCGATGCGTCTCGGCTCTGATTTGCTGGTTTTTGATACGGAGCTTTCACCTACGCAGGTTCGCTCACTTTCCGAAGCAACTGATCTAAAAGTAATAGACCGACCGCAACTGATTTTGGATATTTTCGCTCAACGCGCCCAATCACGCGAAGGAAAATTGCAGGTTGAACTCGCGCAGTTAAAATATCTGCTGCCGCGTCTTATTGTCGGACAAGATTCGGCTTTTTCACGTTTAGCTGGCGGAATTGGAGGACGAGGACCGGGCGAAACAAAACTAGAAACCGACCGTCGGCGTGTGCGCGATAAAATAACGCAGCTTGAAAAACAAGTTGAAAATTTAAGCCGTCAACGACAGGAACGGCGCAAAAATCGCTTGAGTCATAACGTGCCCATAATTTCTCTGGTCGGTTACACAAACGCCGGAAAATCAACTTTGCTGAATACTTTAACCAACAGCGAAGTTTATGTGGAAAAAAAGATGTTTGCCACACTTGACCCGACCTCTCGACGTTTGCGTCTGCCGGTCGAACAGGAAATTATTATCAACGACACAGTTGGATTTATCCGCGATTTGCCCGAAACATTGGTAGCGGCGTTTCGCGCCACGCTCGAAGAAATCAGCGACAGCGATATGCTCGTTCACGTCGTTGACGCCGCAAACCCGCAAGCCTTAGCTCATATCGAATCGGTTGATAAAATTCTGCACGAGCTTGAGCTGAATAATATTCCGCGACTCATTGTTCTTAATAAAGGGGATTTACTCGACAAAATTTCCTTAGAGGCTTTGGAAAGAACGATTTTATTTGACAAAGACCGCGAAAGTATGGCAGTTTCAGCTATTCAATCGGAAACTCTAAAACCTTTGCTTGAGCGAATCGGCGCAGTTTTGAAACAGCGATCAGACGTTGGTCGCCAACAATCAGCCGTTGTAAATTAAAATCGGATTTGGGAAGTGAGATAGTTTTTAGTCTAAAATCTAAAATCCAAAATCAAAATGAGCAAGCAAATTCAAGATTTGGAAACAACTCTAACAAGGCTGCGTAAAAAAGTATATAATTATGCTAAGTTGCCGTTTGAAAGACTCTCTGAAAATCAAAAATTTTGGATAGGCTTCGCTCTACTCTGCTTGATAACTACCTTTTTAATCAACAATCCTTTTTTGCGCATCGCTAATGAGCAATACAAGGAAGGCGACATTGCGCACGAAAGTATTATTTCTCCGGCGGATATTACGGTAATTGACGAGACGGAAACTGAAACAATCAAACAAACAATTCGTGAAAGCATTCGCCCGATTTTTACCTTTGAAGCAAAACGAGCCGATGAAGCCGTGCAGAGTTTTCGCGCTGCATGGGAAAATTTAGCGAAAAAAAACGCTAATTCCAATTCGAACGCGCAGACGGAAACCAATGTTAAATCAGAAGTACAGTGGACAGGAGCGGGCGGCGCGGAACTCGGCAAAGTATTTACCGCACGGCGCTTTAGCCCGAACGAACTTGAAGCCGTTACCAGAGTTTTGCGCGAAAATGCAGAAGGTTCAATTTACGGCGATCAGGACAGACAATATTTTCAGGAAGAGATAACGCTGGTTGATCGTCAGAAACCAAATCAGCAATTGGTGGTGAAACTTCCCGAAAGCGGAATGACATCTCTATCCGAAGCGCGCAACAATCTAAAAAACGGTTTAAAACAAATAAAAAGTTTATCCGAAACGGAGGTTGAATACTTCGATGCCGCGCTTGCTCCGCTCGTTCAACCAAGCATCGCCTTTGACAGCGTAGCGACAAACAATGCACGCGATGCGGAGACCAAATCAGTCGAGCCGGTAAAAATCTCGCTCAAGCGCGGGCAAACAATCGTGCGTGAAGGCGACACGATTACCGGCAACATTCTTTCGCAAATATCGGCTATTCGAAGTTACAGTTCATCCAAACGACAGTGGAATCGTTTTTTCGGATTGCTTGCAATTATCACGGCGCTTTTCTGGGTTGCGTGGAAATTCATACAGCATCGCGGAATTGTTCCGCGTCTTGTGCTTTCCGAGCAAAAAACTTTTGCGCTGTTCGGTTTTGTAGTTTTGGTGCAGACGGCAGTAATGGCAGTATTTTTCCGTCTTGCCGAATTTACTGCAATGCAGAACGTCAGAGCTCCTCTCAATGACCCGACGCTTTGGTCATACGCGCTGCCGTTTGCTTTTGCAAGTCTTCTAATAACGCTTCTAGCCGATCGCCGAACCGCGCTTTTTACCGGCTTGTTCGTATCGCTTTTGGCAGGACTACTTGCTCCGAAAGGTCTGGAATTTACGCTCTATGCGGCGATTTCTTCCGCCGTCGCAGTTTACGGCATCGGACCTTATCGCAGCCGACAATCAGTAACAATCGCGGGCGCTTTGATTGGTTTATCGAGCGCTTTGGTCGCCGTCGCTTTAATCGGCTATACGCAGCAACCGTTTATTCTCAACACAGTCCTTCTGGCAATTGGCTGCGGTCTGGCAAGCGGACTGATAACCGCTTCGATTACCGCTGTTTTTTTACCGTTGTGTGAAACTTTTTTCGGTATTTTAACGGATGTGAAACTGCTCGAATTATCAAACGCGGATTTGCCGGTTTTAGGGCAACTGGCGCTGCGCGCGCCCGGCACAAATCAACATTCTCACGCGGTCGGGCAGCTTGCAGAAGAAGCCTGTCGCGTTATCGGCGCAAACGGCTTGCTTGCCCGTATCGGAGCGCTTTATCACGACATCGGCAAAACCGCCGCACCCGAACATTACGTTGAAAACCAAATGGGCAGAAATCCGCACGACCGCCTGAAACCCTCGCAGAGCGCAAAAATCATTATTAGCCACGTTACTTACGGCACAAAGCTGGCAAAAGAGATGGGCTTACCGCCGCGAATTATTGATTTTATACCGCAGCATCACGGCACGCGGACGTTGCATTATTTTCTTAAAAAGGCGCAAACAGAAGCCCGCGACGATGAAGAAGTATTTGAAGGCGAATTTCGCTATCCTGGACCTAAACCGCAATTTAAGGAATCGGCGATTATGATGATCGCCGACAGTTGCGAAGCCGCCGCTCGTTCTCTAAGCAAACCGACGCCGGAGAATGTCCGCTTTATCGTCACGAAAATTATTGACGCGATTTTGAGCGACGACCAATTTGAAGAATGTGATTTGACCTTACGGGAATTGACGCAAATCCGCGAATCAATGATTAAATCTCTGGTAGCGATTTATCATTCAAGAGTTGATTATCCGGGTTACACGCCGCCAAATTCAATTCAAACATTGATTGGCTCCACCGAAAACAGCCAAGAACGGGGCGTACGTTATTCCAATCCGGCTGAAATTCCCATCAGCAAAGGTGGGGAAGTCGAGGATGAAGCGATTGACCGCTCGCAGCAACCCGATAAAAGAGCGGAAGCCAAAACAGTGAAATAATATTTGTTGAAAATTTCTTCACTATTATTTGATTTAACTGCAAAATGTGAATTGTAAATTATCAACAGCTGATTGAAAAACAAAAACTACTCACTCACCAATTACAACTATTAACTATTTATTGATTATTTCTTTTAGTTCTTTGCCGGGCTTAAAGTATGCGACGCGCTTAGCGGGAATACTCACCGCCGCACCGGTTTTCGGGTTGCGACCATTTCGGGCATTACGCTGGCGGACACGAAAACTTCCGAAACCGCGCAGTTCAATCTTTTCGCCTTTATTGAGACTTCCGACAATGCTTTCGAAAATAATCTCAACCAGCTGTTCGGCGTCTTTCTTGGTCATATCGGCTTCCTTGGCGACTTTTTCAACTAAATCCGCTTTTGTCATTTGTCTTTTCCTCTTTTAAACCTTAAATTTAACTGCAAAAAGTTAACCCTTAGCTGATTGTTCTTCGGAATTTTCACCTGTACTTTCGTTGTTTTCGGTGTTTTCCGTTGGCACTTTAGCAACAGAGTCGGTCAGCGCGTTTTCAACAGGAGCGCTTGCCGCTTCTCCGTCTATATCGCTTGGCGCAGTCGAGTCGGTTTCAAAAGGGGTTGCTTCTGACGTGCTTTCAGATGTAACTTCACCGTTTGCGTTTTGTTCGGTAGCGGCATTTACGTCACTATTTTCCGATGTGGGAGCGGATGATTCTGTTTCTGAAAAAGCGGTTTCTGATTCCTGAATGCTACTCGCAGCTTCATTTAAGTTTTGAAAATTGTTTTCCGCGTTTGCATCTTCACCGCTGGTTTCCGCAGACGTTTCAACCGGTGTTTGATCAACTTCCTCGGAAGCCTGAGTATCATTTTGAACAGTTTCAGTAACTTCAATTGCGGGAGTTTCGTTACCTGTCTCAGTAGATTCAGTAATTTGTTGCTCGCTTTTTTCCTGTTCCCTTTGAGCTTTCCGCTCCTTTTTAGAAGTTTTGGCTTCCTCCTGAGTTTCCGGTTCGGCGGATTTCCCGCGCCGAAGATTCATTAACTCGCCCAAGGAAGCCATTCCGCCTTTTGCTTCGGTTGTATACATTTTTGTATCAACCGCAGGCTCGTCCGCTTTGCCGACAGCGCGTGCGGAAAGACCGATTTTTTGCACGTCCGATTCGATGCGCAAAATTTTGAAATCCATTTCCTGACCGAGCGAAACAACGTCTTCCGGTTTTTCAACTCGGTCATCAGAAAGTTCTGAGATATGACATAAACCTTCCAATTCCTCCCCCAATTGAACAAACACTCCAAATCCGGCAAAGCGCGAAATCTTTCCGCGAACCACATCACCCGGTTTGTGGTCTGCCATAAATGAATCCCAAGCGCTCGGCGTAAGTTCTTTTATCGAAAGAGACAGCCGATGAGCTCTTGTATCAATACTCGTAATGATTGCTTCAACTTGCTGATCTTTTTTCAAAACATCTTTCGGATGTTTAATTTTCTTCGAGTGAGAAATATCAGAAACGTGAACCAGCCCGTCAACACCTTCCTCAATTTCGACAAATGCGCCGAAATCAGTTAGATTGCGAACCCGCCCGTGAACTGTCATCCCAACTTTATAACGGCTGCCAATCGTATCCCAAGGGTTTTCTTGAAGCTGTTTAATCCCGAGGCTGATACGGCGGTCATTAGTATCAACTCCGAGAACTTGAACCTCAACTTCATCACCCGACTTCATTAGTTTTTTCGGACTCTTTGAGCGTTTTGACCAAGACATTTCAGAAACGTGAACTAATCCTTCTACTCCTGGTTCAAGTTCGATAAACGCTCCGAAATCCGTAACGCTTGAGACTGTTCCTTTAATTTTTGAATCAATCGGATAAATTTCCATTACCGTTGACCATGGATCGGGAAAAAGTTGTTTGAAACCGAGAGAAACCTTTTCTTTTTGACGGTCAAGCTTTAAAACTTTAACTTGAATATTATCGCCGACCTTAAATTGCTCGCCGGGATTTTGCAGCCTGCCCCAAGAAACATCTGTTACGTGAAGAAGTCCGTCAATACCACCAATGTCAACAAACGCGCCGTATTCGGTCAGATTTTTAACCGTTCCATCAACCACGTAGCCTTCTTCAATCTGTCCTAAAGTTTCAGCTTTCTGCTTGTTGACTGCTTCGTCGGTTAAGGCTTTGCGCGAAAGAACAATATTATTACGCTTACGGCTGAATTTTATAATCTTTGCTTCGATTTCCTGATCTTTAAAGGAATCCAGATTGCGAATCGGACGCGAATCAACTTGCGAACCGGGAAGAAAAGCCTCGACACCGTTAATGTCTACCTTCAAGCCACCTTTGGTTTTTTCGACCACGCGACCTGTGATAGGCGTTTCATTGTTAAAGGCTTTTTCAATTTCTTCCCAAGCCTTTCTGGTTACCGCTTCTTGTCGCGAGAGAATCGGCGGGGCATCGCCCGAATAAATGCTGCGGATGACAACTTCAACATCATCGCCCGGCTTAGCCGTAACTTCGCCTTCGGGTGAAGTGAATTCTTCAATCGGCGCAATGCCTTCGGATTTATAGCCAAAGTCAACTAAAACTCCGCGGTCGGATACGCCGACCACTGTGCCTTGTACTAATTCGCCCGAATGGTAAGTTGTTTGCTCCTGCTCAAACTTTTCGAGAATCGCTCCGAAATCCATTTCATTTGAACTCTGCGATTCTTCTTTGGTTGGTTGAGCTTCCTGTAAAGCGGGTGTTGTTTCCGCCGCCGTCACGCCGGATTCTTCCGTATTTGTTTGTTCCGTAACTGAAGTATCTTCTTTCAGCAATTCTTCAGTATTGGTATTAACCTCGTTTATCATTTGAGTTTATGTTTATTTCCCTATAAAAGTAGTAACTTTTCTAAATCAAGCGCGTTCCGCTTTTACCCTTTCGGGCGAATAAATATTTGGCGCAGCGGATAAGCCAAATACCATCCGTCAAGCTATGCCGGTCGGATGCATACAACCATTATAATTGTTGTAAATAAAATATCTGAAAAAGTGAGAAAAGGCGCAAACTTTTTGTATTGCTTCCGAAACAGCACCTTTGTTCGGATAAGACTAGAATTTACACGCCCAATTACTGGTATGTCAAGACAATAATTGTTGAAAATAAAATAATATGGCAGTTTAAAAACGAAAAAACGTTAACATATATGAAATTTTTGCTTATAAATCGTTTTGGTTTTTAGAATTCACAATTACTGAGTACTAAATCGTAATTAAATTATGCATAAATACTCTTTTCCTCAACTTGATGTTTTTACCGACACGGCATTTTGCGGAAACTTTCTTGGCGCAATCGGTAGTTACGGTTTTACATGTGAAACAGCCGAAGAAAATTCACAAATTCACGCTCGCTTTTACGCGCCCGACGCTGGAACTGCCGAAGACACGGCAACCGGAAACCCGGCTAGGTCAATTTCCGGTTATTTGGTTTATCACAGAACGATTAAGATAAACAAATTCACAATCGAGCCGGGTCATTTTATGAAACGCTCAGGTCGGATATTTGCTAAAATTGAAGGAAAAAAGTGAAAATCGGCAGAAATTCGATTGTCGGGGCAAAAGGCAGACTTTTCTTTGAAGAAAAATAGAGGGCAACCACCAATTAAAACCGATTGGCACAATTATCATACATAATAACGTAATTCTTGATTTTCATTAGTTATATTAGACAGTTCCGGTTTTGCATCGTAGAATTTAAGTTTTAGAGTTGGAGCAAAAATGAACAAAGCTGGCAAAATCATTTCGATAAATCCGTCTTACGCGATTCCAAGTGGCGAGGTTTTAATCGCTTGTGAAAACTTTAAGATAAACGGAATTGAAGAATACGGCTGTTTTTTTAACGGTCAAAAAGCGCGACTCGTCGGCGCGTCGAATAACAGGATTTTAGCGATTGTACCGGGTAATTTGGAAGGCACAGAGGTTATGGTTCATCTCGAAAACGCCGGTGATAAAAGCAAGTCAAAAACAATAACAGTTGGAAAAAAACTCGCGGATGATTTGCATATAGTTGCTAATCCGGCGGTTGATCCGAAAGACGATTCGATAATTTTGACCCGTTCCGGCTCGCGCGGTCAACAGCTTCCCATTACGCTTTTACGATTGGAAAAAGACGGATTTTTAAACGAAATGCCCGTTGATATTATGAATCCGACGGCGGTTGCGTTTGATAAAACAGGTCAGCTTTTTGTTACTGCGCGAGCTGACGCCGAAGTTTGCCGTATCAATGCGGATGAAGAAGCCATTCCTTACGCTTCCGAACTTGGTATTGCGACGGGTTTAGCATTCGATAAAAAAGGCGTGATGTTTGTCGGCGACCGAAGCGGCACGATTTATCGCATCGAAGGTTTTGGAAACGCCGATTCGTTTGCGGTGCTTGAGCCGTCGGTATCGGCTTATCATATGGCATTCGGAAATGATGAAAGATTATATGTAACAGCACCCGGACTCTCTAGTTTTGATGCGATTTATACGATAGACAAAAATGGTTACGATAAAATTTTCTATCGCGGTTTGGGCAGACCGCAGGGTATAGCTTTTGACCGCCAAGAAAATATTTATGTGGCGGCAAGTTTCGAAGGCAGTCGCGGAATTGTAAAAATTACGCCCGATGGAAAAAATGCGGAAGTTTTTGTCGCCGGAATGAATATCGTCGGGCTTTGCTTTACCAGAAAAGGCGAGATGATTGTCGCCACGAACGACGCGGTTTATAGTTTGCCAATGGGGATTTATGGAACGCTTTTATAAATTAAAAATTAAAAAGATGTAATTGGGAAATATAAGAATTAGAAATTTTCAGAAAAGTGAAAATAAAAAAGGCAAAAGCGAGAAATTTATTCACCTTTTGCCTTTTTTATTTTCACTTTCTTAATGTTGCATTTTTAATTCTCGGGACTTGGTGTCGGCTTCGGTTCCGGTTCGCTGCCGCGTTTTTTTAATTGCGGCGGCGCGTCCTTTTTATTAGAACTTGAATCGCTGTTCGAATCGCCCGAACTAGTCGAGTCAACTTCCGGTTGCCGCCGTTTTAAAGTCGGTTTGCCCGCTTCGCCTGCATCAAAATCACCAACAATTGTCGCTTTCGCATTCGAAGTCCTTAATAAATGACCTTTTACGCTTTGAAATTCCGATGTGCTGATAACATATTCTTCCTGTTCGGGAAAGCGCGATACAAGCGAGAGGCTAGCGTCTCGACGCTCAATTGATTGCGGATGCGTAGAGAAAAGTTTTGACAATGTTCCGGGTTTCTTCTTATTCCTGGAAGCAAGTTTTTCAAACATGGTTGACATTGCAGTCGGATCGTAACCAGCCGCGTATAGATATTGCACGCCGAGTTTATCAGCTTCTTCTTCAGCGCCACGACTGAATTTTAACATTCCCAGCGCGCCTAAAATACCGCCCGCATTCTGCAAAACCGTGCTGGCAATGCCGCCACCAAAAATAATTCCCGCCAGCATTCCATAATTCATTGCACTCGCCTTTCCCTGATTTTCCATCGCATGACGCGCCGCAACGTGCGCGATTTCGTGAGCCATCACGCCCGCTAACTCCGATTCGTTATCGGCTGCCAGAATTAAGCCTTTATTAACGTAGAAAAAGCCACCGGGAAGCGCAAAAGCATTTACCTCGTCGCTGTCAATAACTTTTATTGTAAAAGGAACTTTCGCGTCAGAGTGGAGAACGACATTTTGCCCGACACGATTAACATATTCGGTAATCATCGGGTCTTCAACAAGTTTCGCTTGCTGCTCTACTTCGGTTGCCAGTTGTCTGCCAATGGCAACTTCCTTTTCCTTCGAGCCCCCAAGCCAGCCAAAAAATTTGTCCGAACCGCTATTGATATTGCGCTTGCCGATGAATGTCGGATCTTCTTTTGGCGTCAGCGTTTTATTATTTGTTGTTTGAGTTTGTGTGCCGGCGCTTTCCTTTTCAACCTTCTTATCTTTTTTATCCTTCTTATCCTTTTTCGCATCATTTTGCTGGTTATCCTGCTGAGCTTGCGCCGCAACGCTTACCGGATAAAAAGCGTTGGCGCTAAACCAAACGGCTAAAATTAAAGAAAATGCACCAAATTTATGAATCGAACCTTTACGCATTCTTGCCTCCTAATATCCTTACACTCTTTTAACGAGTAAAATAGAGTTCTAATGGTTTGTTTATTATCCTAATTTGTAAAGCAACGAATCTTTGATGCGTGATAATTAATTTGAGTTGTGAAAGTTTCGACGAAAATTGATAGAAAAATCTTTAAATTCGGTTTCTTTGATAAATCCAGTAAAATGCAAGCAATTTTGCCAGAATCTATGGAAAAAGAAAAATATTTTTTTACCATTTCTCATCTCGCAACGCCAATTTTTCATTTTTCTCCCTTTACGTTTTAACTTTTTAACTTTTTCAAGTTTTACGCCTTTCGCCTTTTATCCTATATTTTCTTTATGCAGAAAATTTCCATTGTCGGCGTCGGGAGGCTCGGCGGAGCATTAGCGATTTCGCTGGCAAAAAAAGGCTACCAAATCGAATGGCTCATCGTTCGTAAAAAAGAATCTGCCGAAAAAATTGCTGAATTTATCAAACCGAAGCCGAAAATTGTGTCTTTGACAAATTTTTCACCTGCTTCTTCTGAAATAATTTTCATTACCACGCAGGATTTTGAAATTGAAAATGCAGCGGATGCATTAGCAGAAAAATTGAGTAATAAACCGTTTGTTTTTCACACGAGCGGCTCGCTTTCTTCTGAAATTCTTTACAAATTAAAACAAATCGGCTGTGTTGTCGGTTCGATTCATCCGCTTGTATCTATCAGTGAAGCGGTTTTAGGCGTTGAGCATTTTGCAGGTGCGTTTTTTTGTGTCGAAGGCGAACGGAAAGCCGTTGAAATTGCCAAAAAAATAGTTTGTGATTTGGAGGGGAATTTTTTTTTCATTGAAACGAAATACAAAACTCTTTATCACGCATCGGCAGTTACGGCGAGCGGTCACTTCGTAGCATTGATTGATGTCGCTTTAGAAATGTTTTCGAAATGCGGCATTAATAAAAACGAAGCGCGCGAAATTCTATTTCCGCTCATCAAAAGTACGGTTGAAAATCTTCGGACACAAACTCCCGCACAGGCTTTAACGGGAACTTTCGCGCGGGCTGATGTCAAAACCTTCGAAAAACATCTGAAAGTTTTGGAAAAAAATGTTTCGACACAAGCGTTAGAGGTCTTTCTGCAACTTGCCGCGCGTTCGCTGCACCTAGCCGAAGAGCAAGGCGCCAGCGCGGAAAAGATTAAAGAAATACGAAAGAAAATTTTGTTAGCGAAAAAAAATCTCAAGTGTTAAAATAAAATTAAATAGATTTTTGTAATTCGTAATTTGCAAATCGTAATTGAAAAATATGGCTGGAAATAAAAAAGAATTTCAAAAGGAAAAGCAGATTTTTTTGGAACACATTCAAAAGGCGGGATTACGTAAAACAGCTCAGAGAGATTTGATTCTGGAAATTTTTTTGAAAACCGAAGAACATCTCTCCAGCGAAGATTTGTATTGGCTGGTTCAGAAACAAGACGCGACCGTCGGGCATACAACCGTTTACCGCACGCTCAAACTTTTGACCGAAGCGGGACTTGCGCGTGAGGTTCGTTTCGGCGATGGCAAAAGTTATTACGAGCATCATTACAATCACGAGCATCACGACCATATGATTTGCACTGAATGCGGTAAGGTTATCGAGTTTTTCTCGCCGGAACTTGAGGCTTTGCAAGACGCGATGGCAGAAAAATATGAATTTAAGCTGACGCATCATTCTTTGAGAATTTTAGGCATCTGCTCGGATTGTCAAAAGAGAGAAAAATATTTGTCTAGCGCGGCTTCTGGGGCGCAGCCGCGTATTCGCGTGAAATCATCGGTTGTCAGTTAAACGAAAGTTTTTCTATATTTTATTAAATTATTAAATTGAAAATGCAAGAAGTCGAATTAAAATTTGAGCGGGAAAACAGAAGCGGATTAGTTGCGACAGGCAGTTATTTGTTTGACGCGGCGCGGCGTTTGGGCATCGAAATTGAAGCCGAATGCGGCAGAATTGGTGAGTGCGATTCGTGCGCAATGAAAATCAAAGGCGGAGCTGAATGTTTGAGCGAGTCGACATTCGCTGAAGTCAATCAATTAACTGACAAGCGGCGCGCGTCCGGCGAGCGACTTTCGTGTCAGGCAAAAATTGAAAAGGCGGGAGAGATTGTAATTATGACCAACAAGAAAAAAGAAACGGAAAATACTAAAACGGAAGAAAAAACGGAAGAATATCGCAAACAGTTTGAAGAAATGCCGCTGGAAAAGAAAATTGCTTCTTTGCTCGAACTTGAAGCCATTGCGCTGGGCGAAACTTTTTCCTTTGTTCTCAACTCACCGTTCAAGATTTTAGATATAGCTATGGGCGTCATGGCAGAGTTCGGATTAAAGCTCGAAGATGATGCCAAAAAAGCTACTCGTCCAAAAGAACATAAGCGGGAAGAAGAAAATTCATCGGAAACTAACGGTGCGCAGGAGAACGAAAAAAATAAGGAAAAAACGAAAAGGAAAACAACCCCAAAAAAGGACGAACACTCTAAGTAGCTTAAAAAAGTTCTATCGCAATAAAAAAGTGAGCGACAAATTACAAAAAAAACCTTCCGAATCGCTAAAGGAAAATACGCAGTATGCCTTAGCCTTCGGTTTAATTTCGACAATGCTTTTTGTCGCGGGGTTTCCTATGTTTGTTATATTTTTCTTCGGTATTTTTGCATATTTTTTATGGAAAACTTTCTCGCAGCCTTCCCGCAACGAAACCAGAGAAATTTTTGAATTCTATCTGGCGGCAAACGAAATTTTGCGCGACGACGAGCGTCGTTGGTTCGGATTTGAAGTGCAGGAAGTCATCGGGCGCGGCGAACACATTTTGCAGCTTGTAAACGGCGCGCCGCCGCTTGTTTACTTCACGCTCGGCGCGCTTTATCATAAAGTTGGCGACTACAAATCATCCGTTAATCATCTTGCGTATATTGTCGAAAATGAAAATGCCGACGAAAAATCCTACCTTTATCCTTCTCCGGACTTGCGAAATTACGTAAAAGTTTTGCGAAAAATTGAGCGTGAGCCGGGCGAAGCGCCGCAAACTTCCGCCGCCGTCCGCGCCCTGGAACGCACCAGACGCAATCGCGGCAAGGCACTTCTCGAAAACAGTCGCACCAGCTTAAATGAATTAAATCGAAAAAAACGCGAGGCGGCGCTTGAATATAAACAAAGTAAATCTGAACTTGCCGAAACTAACGGAAATAATATTAAGTTAAACGGCGATTCTACCGAATCGGCAGAAATCAACAGGCAAAATGGAAAATCGCTTTTTGATGTGATGCCGGCGGAAATTGTAAATGGCGAAAATGCTGTTAAGGAAACTGAGAAAAAAGAGAAATCAAGCGAAGACATTTTCGCCAACCGCAAGCCGATTTCCGAAGTTTTATACGATATTTACGACCGTAAATAGTGGTAAGTGGTGAAGGATGAATGGTGAACTACGGATGTGTTTTTCACTCACCGTTCACCACTTACCACTCAACATTATAAATATGCTGTCTGCTGAAATTATTGCCATCGGGTCAGAACTTTTAACTCCAACAAAAATAGATACAAATAGTCTTTGGCTGACTGAAAAACTTAACGAAACCGGCATCGAAGTCAAACTTAAAACAATTGTCGGTGACGACCAACTGCGCCTCGAAGAAACTATCAGAGACGCTTTAAAGCGTTCAGATATTGTAATAACCACAGGCGGTTTAGGTCCAACCGAAGACGATATTACCCGCAAAATCTCAGCCAAAGCCATACACAAAGAACTCATTTTCCGTGAAGATGTTTTAGCCGAAATAGCAGGGAAATTTTGGCGAATGAATCGAAAAATGCCGGCAACAAATAATCGGCAGGCTTTTATAATCGAAGGCGCGGAAATTTTACCAAATCCGAACGGGTCGGCGGTTGGAATGTCAATTTGGATTGACGGAAAATTTTTCATTATTCTTCCGGGTCCGCCGCGCGAGTTAGAGCCGATGTTTGAAGCGTATGTTTTGCCGAAACTCAGAGAAAATGCCGGTGAAGTCTTTGTCAAACGCAAAATCTTACGAGTTGCGGGAATGGGCGAATCAGCCCTTGATGAGTTGATTGCGCCGATTTATAAAGAATACGAAACGGTTCAAACGACAATTTTATTTAACAAAAGTGAAATTGAAATTCATCTTTCGGCGCAGGGAAAAACCGAAAGTGAAGCGGAAAATCTTTTATCCGACCTTGCCGATAAAATCGCCGAAAAAGTAGGAATTGCCGTTTTTTCAATGAACAATGAAACGATGGAAGAAGTTGTCGGCACAATTTTGAAAGAAACCGGAAAAACTTTAGCCGTCGCTGAAAGCTGCACGGGCGGTTTGATTGCTCAAAGATTAACTGAAGTTTCCGGTTCTTCAGCTTATTTTATTGAGGGCATCGTCGCTTATGCCAATGAAGCAAAAATTAGAACATTAAATGTTTCACCAAATCTTATCGAAAAACACGGAGCGGTCAGTGCCGAAGTTGCCCAAGCGATGGCGGAAGGAGTGCGCCGGCGAGCCGCCACCGATTTTGGAATTTCCGTTACGGGAATCGCGGGACCAACCGGCGGAAGTGAAGAAAAACCGGTCGGCTTAATTTTTATCGGTTTCGCTGACGAAAGCGAAGTGAAATCAATAAAAATAATTTTGCCCGGCGACAGATTTCTGATTCGCTGGCGGTCAAGTCAAGCGGCTTTAGATTTATTAAGACGTAAAATGTTGAGAAGTTTTTGAAATTCTCTTCAAAAATTCACGTTAATCTTTATTATTCGCCTAAAATCCTTCGATAAACTTCCGGATCAACGTTTCCGCCGCTCACAACGAGACAAATTTTCTTTTCGGCGAAAATTTCAGATTTTTCGAACATTGCGCCAAGTGAAAGTGCGCCTGTCGGCTCGACCTTTAAATTTGCGTGAGTGAACAAAATCCGCACCGCCTTTTTGATGTTTTCTTCCGACACTTCGACGATTTGCGATACGCCTTTTTTGATAATTTCCCAATTAAGTTTTCCCAGTGAAATGGTTCTTGCGCCGTCTGCGACGGTCATCGGTTCAATTTCGTTTCTGATTATTTTTCCGCTTAGAAGAGAGCGAAAAGCGTCGTTGCCTAAGAGGGGTTCTGCGCCGACAAGTTTCGCCTTGTTTTCATTTCGACAAAGACCTCGTGATATACCAGAAATCAAACCTCCGCCGCCGATTGGAGAAACGATAATATCAAAATCTCTATTTGAGAGTTCATCGCCGAGCGTCGAATTTCCTTCGATAACAAACAAATCATCGTAGGCGCTTGCCAAATAAGCATCGGGCATTTGTTGGGCGAGTTGAGCGACACGCTCATTCCTTCCGACAACTTTTGTATCAGTCAAATCAACAGTTGCGCCGTAATTTCTGACGGCTTCTATTTTTATCCGCGCGGAAGTTTCCGGCATTACAACAGTGCATTTCTTTTGCAAAAGTTGACAGGCGCAAGCTAATGCTTGACCGAAATTTCCTGACGAAGCAGTTAAAATTTCTTCATTCGGCACATTCAAAGCTAAATTGTAAGCAGCGCGAAATTTGAAACTGCCTGTGTGTTGAAAAGTTTCCGTCGCAACGGTCAAATCAACTCCAAGATATGCTTTCAATTTTTCCGATTCAACGAACGTCGTCGGGCGAATCGCTTCGAGTAAAGATTTCATTTGTTTAGAATCTATCAGACAAGCTAAACTCGTCAAGACGAATGAATGAAAATTTTATATCAAATCTGCCAAAAAAATTCACACGAAACACTTTGGATTTGTGCGGCGAATTAGGCGAGCAGTGGTTGTATGATTTGCCGCAGATTGTCGGAGAACTTGAAGAAATTTGGTCGCTCAAAACAGAGAAGCCTTTTGAAAATCTGTCATACAATTATGTCGCGCCGTGCGTTTCTGCTGATGGCGGCAAAGCAGTTTTAAAGATTGCTTTACCTTTAAACAACCCTGAAATTTTTAACGAAGCGAAATTTCTGCAACTAGCAGATGGGAATGGCGCAGTTAAACTTTTTAGGTCAGACGAAAAACGTCGCGCCATTCTTTTGGAAAAACTAATAGCAGGCGCAAATTTAAGGGAAGTTTGTCGCAATGACGAAGGGAAGGCGATTGAAATTGCAATTCCAATCATGCGCGGGCTTCTGAAAGAACCACCCGCAAATTCCGAATTCCGACAGCTTGAAGATTGGTTCAATAACTTTTTTGAAAAAGCCCCAAAAACAAATTTTCCGTTTGAATTTCAAAACAAAGCACGTCAATATTTTATAGAATTAAGTTACGATTCAAAACAGAAATTCCTTATTCACGGCGATTTTCATCACGAAAACATTTTGTCAGCAACGCGCGAAGCGTTTCTGGCGATTGACCCAAAGGGAATCATCGGCGACATCGGTTATGAAATTGGGGTTTTTCTGAATAATCATCTTTGGTGGTTAGCGTCCGAAACGAATTTGCCGGACAAACTGGACAACGCCGTTCGGGAATTTTCCGAAGCCTTTGAAATCAAAACGCTTGATTTGCGGAAATGGGCTTACGCACAAATGGTTTTGTCGGCTTGGTGGACATTTGATGAAAACGGTGAAAATTGGCAAACTGATTTGGCGTTTGCGGAAATTTGGGAAGTATAATTGAAATTATGAATAAAGCACAATTCGGAATGGTCGGACTTGGAACGATGGGCAGAAACTTTTTGCTTAACGTCGCGGAACACGGTTTTGCCTGCGTCGGTTATGATTTGGACGCCGCAAAGCGGGAACTTCTAATCAAAGAAGGCGCGGATATGAAAATTACGGCAGCTGAAAATATCGGCGCTTTTGTCGAAAATCTGGAGACGCCACGAAAAATTATGCTACTCATCCCGGCGGGAAAAATCGTTGACGGGGTGATTGAAAATTTACTGCCGTATTTAGACAAAGGCGACATTATTATTGACGGCGGCAATTCGCATTTCGTTGATACGGAAACGCGCGAAGCGTATCTTGCCGGAAAAGGAATCGAATTTCTCGGCGTCGGAGTTTCGGGCGGCGAGGAAGGAGCACGGCACGGCGCGAGCATTATGCCCGGCGGTAAAGAGGAAGTTTATAAACAAGTCGCGCCGATTTTTGAAGCCGTTTCAGCAAAAGTAGGCGGCGAGCCTTGCGTAACTTACATCGGCGCAGGTTCGGCGGGGCATTTTGTCAAAATGGTTCACAACGGCATCGAATACGGCTTGATGCAGATTTTGGCGGAAACTTACGATTTTATGTTCCGCGTCTTGAAAATGAATTATAGCGAAATGAGCCGGACTTTTGCCACGTGGAACAATTCGGAATTAAATTCTTTTCTCGTTGAAATCACATCGGAAGTTCTGCTCAAATGCGACAGCGAAACAAACAAACCACTTGTCGAAATGATTTTAGACAAAGCCGCGCAGAAGGGAACGGGCAAATGGACTTCGCAAGCCGCTCTGGATATGGGTGTTCCGATTCCGACGATTGACGCCGCCGTTTCGATGCGCCAAATCTCAGCGCAAAAAGACGTGCGAATTTTGATTGCGAATAAATACGGCAGTCAATTTCTTACAAAGGTTGACGCTCGTCTTCCGCAAGACGGACATACCGTTACAAGCAAACTCGTTACCAGCCCGAAAGCGGCGCGTGCCGCGATTGAAGTCGAAACTGCCGTTACTGCTTTGCACCAACCGCTTATCGAAGAACACGCCGCGCAGCATCTTTCGCAAACAGTTGAAAACATTTCGGACGAAAGCAAAAACGCGGATTTGCGCGAAGAGTTTGTAGAAGATTTTGACCGGTTTGTCGAAGAATTAAAAAACGCATTGCTCAGTTCGTTTATCGTTACATATGCGCAAGGAATGTCGCTGCTTCACACGGCTTCGGCGGAAAAAAATTACGATTTGAATTTGTCGGAAATCGCCAAAATCTGGCGTGGCGGTTGCATTATTCGCTCCGCGCTTTTAGAAGAAATGCGACGCGCTTTTGCCGAAAATCCAGATTTGCCGAATCTGATGTTAGACGATAACTTCGCCGAACTTCTCAACGAAAACCGCGAAGATTGGCGTGCGGTCGTCGAAAAATTCACCGACAGCCGCGTTCCTGTGATGTGCCTGTCGTCGTCGCTCGCTTATTTCGATGCGTTTCGTTCCGAGCGTTTGCCCGCGAATCTGATTCAAGCACAGCGCGATTTCTTCGGCGCGCATACCTATCAGCGCATTGATAAAGAAGGCATATTTCATATGGAAGATTGGAACAAATAATTTGTTAAAATGGTGTGTTATTGTGCTGAAGATTAGAAACAAAATTAATTCGGCATAATACAAAGTTAGATTTATTTGTGGAAAACTTAGAACTTTTGATGGTTAAAATTCGCGCATTCCGCAAAAACCTAACTTGTCGTTGGAACCGAAACCGCTTCAAGCATTCGGTTAACCGACCGCTGTGAAGCGGTTCGGTTCAACTCCGTTGTTAGTCTTCTTCATATTTTAGGATGGCGAAAATGCAATCATCGAAAACTTCTATTTGGCTTTTCTTAATTACCTTCGCGCTTATATTTTACGGCATGGGCGCATCATTTGTGGAGAGCTTTGTTAACTATCCGACGTGGCATTTAATCGGCGCAAATGAGTTCAGAACTTATCATCAAGCTATTGACCCGCTGGTTATTGGCTATATGGTTATTCCGATGTTCATTGCCGGCGTTTTAACCGCCATTCTGCTCTGGTTTCGCCCGGCGCCCATCCCGCGCTGGGTGATTTGGCTTGCTGTCATACTCCAACTTATTACTTGGGTTTCAAGTGTAGCCATTCAAATGCCAATTCAGTGGCAATTGAGTAGAGATGGTTTATCTTTGCCGTTGATTGAGCAGCTGATTTTCACCAATTGGTGGTTTCGCAGAGTGCCGCATATTTTCAACTCACTTCTATTCATATGGATGATGTCCTTGCTTTTGCGGCGAAATTTTGGGGCACCGATGAAACCTAGCGAAGATATACGCTCGACCGCAAGGTAAAATTCTTCTTACTCATGAAATAAACTAGCGCGAAGATAAACGGCGAGTTAAAGAAAATGACTACCTAATTAAATTATTGAACGCGAGGGCGAAACAGCAACTTTCACTCAAACTAGATAAATTGAGTTTTCGCTGCTTCCGTAATTTCCCAAGCTGATTCCGTTTTTAACAATTTGCTCATCAAAGAGGCGTGAACAGAATGACCGCTTTTTTCGGCTTTTATGCGTCCTAAAATCGGCATTCCGAGAAGTGCGAAATCGCCAATGATGTCGAGAATTTTATGGCGCACAAATTCATCGGCAAAGCGAAGCGGATTTTCATTGAGCATTCCGTCGGGCGTTAAGACAATCGCGTTGTCGAGCGAGCCGCCTTGAGCAAGATTTGCCTTCCTTAGCATTTCAATTTCTGTTGTAAAACCGAATGTTCGCGCCGAAGCGATTTCTCTTTCAAAAGAACCGTTTTCTAGAACGAAATGATATTTTTGTTGATTGATAAAAGGGTGCGAAAAATCAATCAAGCAATCAATTTCAAATTTACCGGAAGGCTCGACTGACATTTTTCTATCGCCTTGTTTAAACTCAACCTTTTCCTTAATTTTCAAAAATCGGCGCGGCGCTTCTTGTTTTTTTATTCCGGCTTTTTCTATAAACTCGATAAAAATTTCCGATGAACCGTCCAAAATCGGAATTTCGATATTGTCGAGTTCAATAAAACAATTGTCGACGCCGTAACCGCGCAATGCCGCAAGCAGATGTTCGCAAGTCGAAAGCAAAACGCCTTTTCGCAAAAGCGTCGTTGCGTAGCTGCAATGTGAAATGTACTCGACCGAAGCAGGAATCTCGAAATTATCCAAATCGGTACGGACAAAAATATAGCCAGTGTTCGGCGGCGCGGGCTTCAGCTCTAAATTCGCTTTCACGCCCGTGTGAAGCCCGATTCCTTCAATTTCGATTGATTTGGATAATGTTTTTTGATTGTTCATTATTATTGTACGCGAAGTGATTTTTATCTACAAAATACGTGCCAGCGAAGCGCCGAAATGCAAATTGCTTAATTTCAAAGCATTTTAATTTTTATAATTTATCTTTCATTTGCCTAATGTTGCGGTTTTACCACAGATTCGGTTGTAAAAATGCAACTTCAATCTCTTCCTTGACTAGAAAGGGACGTCTAACCTAGCATTTATCAAATAATACAAATCGAATTTAGCGGTAATTTTAAGAAAGTTTTATAATTTGAGAAATGGCGATAAAAACAGCAGGATTAAAAAGCACAAAATCTTCGGAAATAAAAATTGAAAATCAATCGAGCATTGATTTGCCAAAAGATACGTTGGAAAACATTCAAAAAATCTTTTCATTTCTGTCGATTGAACATCTTCGTGGCTTGGAAAGAGTGCGGCTCGTGGATTTTATTAACGACCCGCGACTGAAAAACGCAAACATTCCGATGAAAGGCGATTTGCCCGGTTTATATCATCCGCGTGTGCAAGGAAAATCGGCGTGGTTGGAAATATCAACGGGCGCGCTTTTACAGCCAACCGAAACTTTTGCCAAGCGTTGGATGGCAAAAACTTCCTTCAAAAGCAATCTGGCAGGTTTGATTTTTTCGCTTGTCGGACAGCATTATTATTTGACTCTGCGACATTCGGTTAAGAAACAAAATCTCGAACCGCAAATTCGGCAGTACGCCGAAAGAAATCTGCGGGCGTGGAGCGAAAAAAATGCGGAAAACAGCCGCCGCGCTAAATTGTTCAAACCCTTACGACCGTATATGGAGCGTTGGGCAAAATGGCTGAATAAAAAAGCCTCTAAAGCACAGAAAAAATCCTAATAAGGGTAGTGCGTAAATAAAAATTTTGTTTACCATTCGGACAATAGAAGGAATGATGAAATATAGCCGCGAGCGGAATGATTTCACATGGCGTTTTATCGCTATTTGAAACTCAGAATCGCCGCATCTGTTAGATAATTAAAATAAAAGTATGTTAAAACAGGCAGTTGATTACTATAACCAACTTTTAGAAGATTCAGATTTAGCCGAATCGTCGCGCCAAGCGTTAGATGAAGGATTAGAAGAGGCAAAATTGATATTCGGCGGGCGAAGACTTTCGCCTTATCTGCGTCCGCATTTTGTTGCCGAAGCGGATTGGCTGCGCGTAACGCAAATTTGTGAAACCGTATGGAACGCTCTGCAGAAAGTAAAAGATGCAGCAGTTGAAAATGAAGAAATTTTAGAAGAACTCGGAATAACGGAAATCGAACGCGATCTTGTTGCCATTGACCCGAAATACCGGCTGGTTTCGCCGACGGCGCGGCTTGATTCCTTTTTGACCGAAGATTCTTATTCGTATGTCGAGCTGAACGGCGAAAGTCCGGCGGGAATCGCTTACGCTGATTCGGCAACGGAAATTTTTCAAAATCTTCCGGTAATGAAACGATTTGCCGAGCGTTTCGATGTGCGCGGTTTTTCGGGACGACCAAAAATGTTAGATGTATTGCTTGACGCTTATACCGAATTTCTTGGACGAAAGCCTGACAAAAATCCTGTAATTGCAATTGTTGATTTGAAAGATTTGCCGACTCAGCAAGAATTTGAGCTTTTCAAAGATTATTTTGAATCGCAAAACTATAGGTCTTTGGTTTGCTCGCCCGAAGAATTGGAATTTGACGGAAAAAATCTCGTTTTTAAAGGCGTAGCAATTGATATAGTTTATAAGCGTCTTTTGGTCAATGAATATCTGCCAATTATGGACGCCTCGCCCGCGCTGCTTGATGCTTACCGAGCAGGCGCGATTTGTATGGTCAACAGTTTTCGCTCGAAACTTGTTCACAAAAAAGCGATTTTCGCCGTTTTGACGAATGAAAGATACGCGCATCTTTTTAACGAAAATGAATTAAGCGCAATCAAAGCGCACATTCCCTGGACGCGCAAATTCCGCGAAGAAAAAACTTTTTATCGGGAACAAGAAATTGATTTAGTTGAGTGGACGCGAGGGAATTCAAGTAAATTGGTCCTCAAACCAAATGACGATTACGGCGGACACGGCATTTATATCGGCTGGGATTCGACGGAAAAAGAATGGGACGAAGCGATAAAAATTGCTTTGACAGACGAGGATTATTTAGTTCAAGAGCGCGTGCAAACGTCAAAAGAGATGTTTCCGATGCTTGACGATGCGGGAAATTTTCAAATGATTGAACAACTCGTTGATTTGGACCCGCTTCTTTTTAACGGCAAGGTCGGTTCGGCATTTACGCGGCTTTCTTCTTCGGAACTGGCGAATGTTTCTTCGGGTGGTGGAATGGTGCCGACATTTGTTATTCGTGAAAAACAAAATGGCTGATATTTTTGACGAATTTCAAAACTTGATAAAGCAACTCAATCACGAACAAATTGATTACGCCGTTTGCGGCAGCTGGGCGGTGGCAATACACGGCGCGCCGCGCGCAACGGTTGATATTGATTTGCTTGTACTGTCTGAGAATCTTTCGAAGGCTTGGAAAATTGCCAGAGATTTAGGCTATGAAGTTGAAGGTTTACCGCTTTCTTTTAATCAAGGAATTATAGAAATTCGCCGATTTTCCAAAATTGATGAAGAATCAAAAACGCTTTTTACCATAGATTTTCTACTCGTTACCGAAGGATTAAAACGAGTTTGGGAAACGCGCGAAAGCATTGATTTTGAAGACGACAAAGTGTGGACGGTTTCACGTGAAGGTTTGATTTTTTTGAAACAACTCGGCGGGCGAGCGCGAGACCTCGGCGACATTGAAAGTTTAATGGAGACCGAAGATGAAAGTTGATATGTCCCCGAAAGCGGTCAAAGGCAGACTTAAGCTTGTTTCGCAGCTTTGGCGATTGAGCGTTTCTTTGGGAGAAGCTAAAAAAGAAACAGAGGCGCGGCGGAAGGTTAAAGATACTTCAGGGAAAACAGATAGCTAAAATTCATCATTGTAAGTTATTCAAGAATGAAAACATCAGAAAAAAAATCACGCTTACTCGAGCTTTCCGAAGAGTTTGAACGATTGGAACGCAAATTGAAACTCGGCGGCGGCGTAGAAAAAATCGAGAAAATTCACAAGCAAGGTAAATTAACCGCCCGCGAAAGAATTGATTTGCTACTTGATAAAAATGAGTACCAACAGGAAATTGGTTTGCTCGTCGCTTACGATGAATATAAAGGGCAAGCGCCTGCCGCCGCAGTTGTTACTTCAATCGGTAAAATTCACGGGCGCGAATGTGTTGTTGTAGCCAACGATGCAACTATAAAAGCGGGAGCGTGGTATCCCGAAACAATCAAAAAAATTCTTCGCGCGCAGGAAGTTGCGATGCGCTGTCGCGTTCCGATTATTTATCTGGTAGATTCGGCAGGTGTCAATCTTCCGTATCAAGGCGGCGTTTTCCCCGGTCAATACGGCGCGGCGCGGATTTTTTATTACAATTCGATAATGCGGCGTTATTTAAAGGTTCCGCAAATTGCAGCAGTTATGGGAATGTGTGTTGCGGGCGGCGCGTATCTTCCGGCGCTTTCCGATTCGATTTTAATGGTTGAAGGAACTTCGTTTATGGGTTTGGGTGGCGCAAATCTCGTGAAAGGCGCGACCGGTCAAACTATTGACAATGAAACTTTGGGCGGCGCAATGACACATAATTCAATTTCGGGCGTTGCTCATTACCGCACGAAAAATGAACAGGAATGTTTAGAAAAAATTCGTGAATTGGTTTCGGAACTTCCGAAAAAGGAAGAAACCCGCGTCTCAGTTACAGAAACAAAACCACCGAAAAATAAGCCGGAAAAACTCTACGAAATTCTGCCCGACGACCATCGCGCTCCATATAATATGCGCGAAGTTTTGAATTGCATTTTAGATGAAGGGAAGTTGGACGAGTTTCAAGCTGACTACGCAAAAGAAATAATTTGCGGAACGGCGCGAATTTGCGGAATCCACGTCGGCATTATCGCCAATCATCGTGGAATGGTCGCACAAAAAGGCAAACAACCGAAATTCGGCGGCATTGTTTATACCGAATCGGCTGAAAAAACCGCGTATTTCATTGAAAATTGCAATCGCCTTAACACGCCGATTTTATTCATCCAAGACGTTTCCGGTTTTATGGTGGGAGCGGAAGCCGAGCATTCCGGCATTATTCGCGCAGGAGCACATTTTGTGGAAGCAATGGCGACGGCAATTGTTCCGAAATTAGTTTTGACAATAAATCACGCTTCCGGCGCGGGGTATTACGCAATGGCTGGACAAGGTTTTGACCCGGATTTTATTTTTTCTTTGCCGACGGGAAGAATGGGCGTGATGGAAGGCGATTCGGCGGCGCAAGCGATTTTTGGAACGCAGATTGAAAAACTTAAAAAAGAAGGAAAAGAACCCGACGAAGCGATGCGAGCCGAAATGGAAAAAGTGCGTGAAACTTATGAGCGCGAACTTGATGCGAAATACGCTGCCGCACGCGGTTTTGTTGACGCGATTGTTATTCCCGAAAATTTGCGAAAGGCTTTAAATTTAGCTTTGGAAACTGCTTTAAATACCGACAAACCGCACCTCGGCGCATTTGTTTTACCGGAAAATATTTAATCTTGAGAACTTCCGTCCACAAAACTTCGTTTAAGAATTTGTCTGAAAAAAAACTTGGGAGAAATTGGTTATGTTCTGTCCAAAATGCGCTGCGAAAGTTGTGTCCGATGAAACAAAGTTTTGTTCAAAGTGTGGTTTTGTTTTGCAAGATATTAGAAAAATTATCGAGGACGGCGGGAAAAACGAAGACTTTAATGAGATTTCAAAATTTCAAAAAGGTATCAAGTTCGGCATCAAACTTTTGCTTCTTTCTTTAATTTTAATTCCGGCATTCCAAATCCTCGGTGAATTTTTCACGCCTGATGACAGACTTGTCGAAAGCTCGCCTAGTTCGAGTTGGTTTGATTTTCTCGGAAATGCGGTTTTGATTACTTTGTTTTTAGCAGGCGCGGCAAGAATTTTTTATGCCTTTGTTTTTGAACGCGCTGCAAATAAAACAGACTCAAAATCAGAACAGAGTAAAGAAATTTTCAGCAAAGAAAAATCTGCTCTACCGCCTTCACAAAGCGTTCCGATTTCGGATTTTGGAAAATGGAAGACAACCGGCGAGTTATTTGAGCCGATTTTTTCCAAACAAAAAACGTCGGGCGAGTTGAAATGAAATATACCGTTGAAGAATTTTTAGCAAAACTTCCTTTACCCGCGAATGAAAAATACAAAGACGGCGTGCCTTTCATTGAAGTCTTTAATAAAGGCACACTAAAAATTGAGCTTTTTGCCCCGCGCGAACGGGATTTGCAAACGCCGCACGAACAGGACGAAATTTATGTTATTGTGCAGGGAGAAAGCGAATTTTTACTTGGTGCTAAACGTATAAATTGCAAATTCGGCGACGTTTTGTTTGTTCCCGCTAAAATGGAACACCGTTTTGAAAATTTCTCTGATGATTTCGCAACTTGGGTGTTTTTCCTCTAAAAATTTTACATAAATCCTAAAAGTTTATTAAAGAGTTCTTATCAACTCCTCATAATCTGCAATTGATTCTGCGATCACTTCATGCGAGCTTTCGCGCCCGTAAATGCTAGCTATTTCGCAGTGATTCGGTTCGCTCGGAAAATTTTTATAAGTTAAAAAATAATGCTGTAAGCGCATTAAAATTCCGTTCGGTAGTTCGGAAATATCCGTGTAAGATTCATAAACTTTATCGCCTGCGAGAACGGCAATAATTTTATCGTCCGCCTCGCCGCCATCCAAAAGACAAAGCCCGCCAATCGGCACGGCTCGCAAAATAATATCGCCGCGCGGAATGTGATGTTCCGAAAGAACTAAAATATCGAGCGGGTCGCCGTCGCCTTTTTCAACGGTTTTGCTCGATTTTTCCTGTGCAAGGCGGGCGATGTTTCCGCCGCAGAAGGTTTGCGGAATGAAGCCGTAATTTGCCGGAACGACATTTGAATACTGTTGCGGGCGGTCAATTTTCAGATAACCCGATTCTTTATCAATCTCATATTTAACCGTGTCGCGCGGAACGATTTCGATGAAAACCGTAACTTCCTGCGGAGCTTGCGAGCCGATGGCGATTCCGTGCCAGGGATGTGCTTTGTTAATTCGGAACATATAAATGCGAATCAGTAGTTGAAAGACAGACAAACAGTTGAATTGGTAGAATTTTCTTGTCTATGGAAAATCAACTGATTCAAATTTATCTGTTTGTCTGTCAAATCTACGATACTTGTTCTGATATTTGTTTTCAACGAATGAGTAATAATAACGAGCCGCTATTCACTGATCAAGAGCTAATGACGATTTGGTTTTTTGCTCATCTGAATGGTTTTTCGCAGAAAAAACAAATGCACGAGTTTATCAAAAACTATTGGGCAGATTGGTTTCCTCGGCTGCCTGCCTACCAAACTTTTGTTTACCGGCTCAACCTATTAGAGCCGAGTTTTCAGACTTTCGGTAAAGTCTTGCTCAAGATTTTACACCCTGAACCGCGAACAGAACTTGACCGTATTGTTGATTCGCTGCCTGTAATGTTAGCCCAACAAGGTCATTCTTACTCGGCAAAAGTCGCCCGCCAGGTTGCTGATGCCGGATTTTGCGCGGCGAAGAAAACTCGTTTTCACGGCGTTCGGCTGCACGTCGTCGCGCGGGCGCGAAGCCGGGCGGTTGCCGAGACCGATTCACATTTGGCTGCGCGAGGCTTCGGCGCACGATTCGAAAGCCTTTGAAAACCAGCAACTCGAATTGCCGAACACCACGCTGTTCGGTGACTTGGCTTATGCTGCCCGCCAAATCATTGCTCAGTTAAAAGAACAGAACACAAAACTCGTTACTCCAAAGAAAAAGCCGAAAGGTAAACAACTGACCGAACTGGAAAAATATCATAATCGGCTGGTTAGTAAATTCCGCCAACCGATTGAAAGTTTATTTAATTGGATAATTGAGAAAACGAATATCCAAAAGGCAAGCAAAATTCGCTCAACCGACGCGCTGATGATACATTGCTGGGGCAAACTATCTTTCGCTTGCTTTTTGCTCGTTTTCTACTACTGATTCGCATATAAATAGAATTTAACGCAATGTCGCCAAGACGCAAAGGCGTAGAGATTTTTGAAAGAAATGAAATTCGGATTTGAAGAACAAAAATTAAAAATGTAAATTACAAAAAATGCAGCTTCATTTCTTAATATTTTGATTTTACAGTAAATTTATCCGTCTTCCGTTCCGTCGCTTCTTTGCGTCTCCAAACCTTTGCATTAAAATTTTACTGGAGAAATGAAAGAAGTAATCATTACCGAACAAATAGAAAAAGTCTTTATCATACGTTTTAATCGTGCTGAAGTTCGCAATCCGCTTTCGCTTCAAGTTCTGAAAAATCTTGACGCACTTTTAGACGAAATCCTACTTCGAAAAAATATCGAAAACATAATTTTTACAGGTTCAGGCGATGCTTTTGCTTCGGGAGCAAATCTCAATGAAGTTTCACAATTAACCGAAGAATCTGCGCGTGAATTCGGTCTGCGCGGGCAAAGTTTGATGCAAAAAATCTATAATTCAGACAAGCTCACAATTGCGGCGATAAACAGTTTTTGTATGGGCGGAGCGCTTGATTTAGCGGTATCTTGTAAAAAACGAATCGTTTCGCCGAATGCAGTTTTCGCGCATCCGGGCGCATCACTCGGAATAATTACCGGCTGGAGCGGAACGCAAATTTTGCCGCGCCTGATTGGTAAAAAGAAGGCGCTGGAAATGTTTCTGACTGCGAAAAAAATTGATGCGAATGAAGCATTGAAAATTGGTTTGATTGACAAAATCTCGGAAAATCCTTTGTCGGACGCCTTAAATTTTCAAACCTAAAACACGGTTGTTTCGTATTTATTAAATCAATTGGAGTCAAAAATTATGAAAATTGTATCGTTCACATTGGTGTTAATGTTTGGTTTTGCGCTTGTCGCTTTCGCGCAAAATAAACCGTCGGCGCAGCTTGAACAAAGAGCAAAAGACGTGGTGGCAATCATCAACGAGCCGAAAGATTTTGAAAAAGTGTTTTCGCCGGATTTTCTAACCGCCGTTCCGCCTGCTCTGTTTACCGAGACAAGTAAAAAACTCTTGGCGGATTTTGGAAAGGCGCAACGAGTCGAAAAGATTGAAGCAAAAGATGACTTTTCGGGAAAAATTTTCGTTTTATTTGAGAAGGGAATCGTCGCCGGAATGGAAATAAGCGTCGAAAACAAAGCTCCGTTTTTAATCAACGGACTGAGAATTGTTTCGGCGGAAAAAGCCTCAAATTCATTTGACGATATTGTCCGTGAGCTAAAATCGTTGCCCGGACAAACCGCTTTAACAATTGCCAAACTCGGCGAAAAGGATTTTCAACCGATTGTTTCGCACAACTCGGACGCGCCGCTCGCCATCGGTTCGACCTTCAAACTTTATATTTTAAGCGAACTAGTCAGAAGTATCGCCGCGGGCGAAAGAAAATGGATGGATGTAGTTGAATTAAAAACCGCTTCGCTGCCTTCGGGAATGATGCAGAATTGGGAAATCGGCGCGCCCGTAACTTTGCACACGCTCGCTTCGATGATGATTTCCATCAGCGATAACACCGCAACCGACCAGTTGCTGACAACGCTCGGACGCGAAAAGGTAGAAAAAATGATGAGTGCGACGGGAAATTCAAAACCCGATTTGAGCCTTCCATTTTTGACGACTTTAGAATTATTCAAGCTAAAAGGTTCGCAAAAGCAAAAACTTGCCGAAACATATTTAGCCAAAGATGTGAACGGAAGACGTACAATGCTGAACAAAGAAATTGCCGTTTTCAAAGAAGACGATATAAATTTGGATGATTTTTTGAAAAAACCGGTTTACGTTTCGCAGCTTGAATGGTTTGCCTCGACCAACGATTTGACGCGCCTGATGAACTGGCTGCGCCTGAATACCGAGAAAACTCCCGCCGATAAAGCGCGCGGCGTTTTGTCAATCAATAAAGCGTTGCCCGACGCGAAAAATTGGAATTATGTTGGTTACAAAGGCGGTTCGGAAACCGGCGTTATCAGTTTGACTTATTTACTGCAATCGAAAAAGGGCGAGTGGTTTGTCGTCTCTGCAAGCTGGAATGATGAAAAATCGGCGGTTAATAATGAAAATTTTGCATTGCTGGTGCAAAAGGTGGTGAAGATTTTACAGGGACAAGTCAGCTAATCAACCGCAATAACGATAAAAGAAATCAATTCCGACAATGCCATCGAAATCAGAAAAATTAATAAAGAATAGATAAATCCGTTGGAAGAAACGTCGGCAAATTACTGTGATAAAAAATCATCATAAAATTATGAAAAAATTTGCGATTGGTTTTACATTGGCGAAATTTATCTTTCTTTCGCTGTTTTGCGTATTTTCGTTTTCGGCGTGCCAGAGCGCGAAACTTTCCGGCATAGAAGTTCAACCGACAATTTCTCCCACGTCAACGCCTACAAAGGAAAATGAAAATATCAATCGTCCGGTGAGCGAGCCATATCGCGGCGACCTTTCGATTTTTGAAGACGAAAACCGCGCCAAAAATTTACAGATTGACCGCGTAATGGACATCTTGAAAATCTCGGACGGCAAAAATGTAGCCGACATCGGCGCAGGTTCGGGCTGGTTTACGGTTCGCGCCGCAAAGCGCGTCGGCGCGAAAGGGAAAGTTTTCGCCGTCGAGATAAATCAGGATTACATCAACCACATCAACGAACGCGCCAAACGGGAAAATTTTGCAAACATTCAAACCGTTTTGGGAATGGAAGACAACCCAAAACTTGCTTCTAATTCGGTTGACGCGGTTTTGATTTTGAAGACATATCACGAAATCGCGCAGCCGATAAAAGTTCTGCAAAACATCCGTAAGTCTTTGAAAAAAGCCGCGCTCGTCGGCATCATTGATAAAAACGGCAAAGGCGACGACCACGGAATTGACAAAGAAAAAGTCGTCGAAGAAGCGAAACGTGCCGGTTTTGTTTTGAAAGAAGAATTCGACTTTACGAAAGACGACGGAATGGATTATTTTCTTGTCTTTCGCGCTGCTAAATAAAAAGAGTTTGCGAAATCGCTTGTATTTAGAAAATTCAAGCAAAAAGAAAAGGCTGAAATTGTTCAGCCTTTTCTTTTTGCGAAAATTGAGCGCCGAATTTCTAAAAGTTAAGCGGGCAATTTATTTCATCATCATATCCGTATGATGAACAATCACCCAATTTTTTCCGCTTTTCTTCCAGACGGTTACGGTGCGAGAGGAAAAGTCTGACATCTTACCTTCCGGCGAATTTCCCATACCCTTGGCGACTGCCGTCACGATTGCCGCGTCTTTGTCTATCCAACTAACCTTCATATCCGAAAGCACTACATTACTAATGCCGGCGTTCTTAATTCCCGTGAGTTCGATGTCTCTAGTATGAACTCCGTTTTCAAAAACGCCTTGATAATTATCGGCGAGCATCTTGCCGAAATCATCCCAGCGTTTATCCTGTATCGCCTTCCAAGCCATCTGCTCCTGATTCATAAGCATCTGGTCGCCGGTCATTTTCTTTGACATCTTATCTTCTGTTTTCATCGTGTCCTGCGCGAAAGCGGACAATGCCAGACACAAAACGAACGTTAAAGCTAACGTGATTTTCATTTTCATATTTTTATCTCCTAAATTTTCTCTTGAACCTGCTTGAATGCTGCGTTTGATTTAGCCGGAGAAAAACGAAAGTCGCGTCTTTTCGGCTAAATTCCGTTTGCCGACGAACTGCTTCGGGAATTAATAGATTTTTCACACAAAATAATAACCGCAAAGACACAATTTGACAACATATCTATGCGGTTCGGAACAATCACGGAATCTGGAATGATTAAATCAAATATCGCGGACTTTGACGCTAAAGTTTTTTGTCGGGCATTTTGTTTATGATTTCCATTGTCTTTGCGCTCACGGTGCAAACTCTTTTCAGCAAATCAATCACCTGCTCTTTATAATCTTCAAATTTATAATTGTTAAAACGCTCGGCAATCGTCGCGTCCTGCGGTTTCTTTTCCTTGTATTGGTCTAAAATCCATTCGAGCGCGGAACGGTTGCCGAGTTTATATTCCCAGGCTTGCGCGGAAACGCCCGTTAATGTCGTATGCGAATCTATTTCGATTGTGCCGTTCGTCTTATCGGCGCGAAGTTTTGTTTTCGGTTTAGCGGTAAAGGTTTCGTCTTCCGTTTTCGCCTTCCCGACGAATAAATTGTCTTGTTTAGTTTTCTGTTTCGTGGTTAAATCTAAATCTTTTCTTTCGAGCGCAAACGCATCCTGTGTTTCGTAATTGATGTGCAAATCCATCAACTCTCGTCCCCAATCGCGCCATTGAGTAAAATCCGCGTAAAACGGCAGGCGCGGAAACTCGCGCTTTAAGTTCTGCTCGTATTTCTTGCGATAAACCGGCGAATGAAGCACGGCGTAAGTGTAATAAAAGATGTCCTGCTTCGTAATTTGTTTATTTTGATAATTAGTTTGAAATTGACCTAAGCCCCAATCGGTGATGTTTTCATGTTTTTGATTTTCGGAATAACTATATCGAGGCAGGCATTGCGTTCCACCATTACCCATTTTTAGATAACAATAATCAAAAGGTTTATTAGAAGCTAAAACAGCAAGTTCATTTGAAGAATTTACGCTTAAAAAGTTAATGGTTATATTTTCTCTTTCACCATAAACTTGTGGTAACTGATATTGCATTTCATTCAAATCAGAGTCGAAATACAAATGTTTTTTTACAAATGGACGATACTCAAAAATTTTAATTTTAGTCTCGTCAAACTTGAATTTGTTGCTTTTGGCAATGTCATTTACAACAGCACGAGTCCATTTGATTTCACGGGAATCCCGCTTACCTATTTCTTCCTTGATTTTGTCTTTAGATTTCCCTTTGAAAATCTTCAAATCTTTATTGTATGAGTCAATTAGAAAATTAACTTTGTCGGAAAGTTTGTTTTTATCAAAATCATATACCCACTCATCTCTTGCCGTAACTATACCTAAAGAGAACAACTCAAAAACGGCTTCTTCAATTCTCCCTAATTTCACATCTTTATCAATCAATGGCAACAAAGTTTCAAAATCATTATCGGTTTGATTAATCCAAGTGTGTTTGTCATTTGGTTCAATGCTATCGAAAGCAATTTCCGAAATCGGATTGTCGCGCAGCCAATCGAGTTTTTCTTCTTTGCGCCAGAAATCATCGAGCGATGTGTAAAAGATTTTGCATTTACGTTTATCTTCGCCTTGTTTCTTGACCAAAAACATAATGGCAACGCCGGTTTGTATGCCGAAAACATTGTGCGTCGTTCCCGCGATTTTAGGATTTGCGCGAACGTCCGAGCGCGTGTCAACGATATACGCAGCGTCGAATTCATCTTCGACAACTTTGCGGAAACCGTCGAAGGTTCTCGAATCAATAAACGAGCGATTTGTAATAAAGGCAATGATTCCGTTTTTATCGAGTCTGTCCATTGACCAGCGAAAGAAGCGCGCATACATATCGTAAACTTTCGTCTTCTGCGCGGTTGAATGTTTGACGTAGGAATCTTTAATGCGTTTATCAATTTCTTTGTAATCGCGGTTTTTGTTGAAGTCGTTAAAGTTCGCTTGGTTGGCGTTATACGGCGGATTGCCGATGATGACGCTGATGCGTTTTTCGTTCTGCTTTTTGATGCGTTCGGCATTTTCGGAACTGATGCCGCCTAACAGCATTTGCTTGCCCGAATAAGCGAGCGCATCGGTGTTGTCGAGCGTGTCAACGAAACAGATGTTTTTGAATTCTTTATACGTGCCTTTGCGCTGCTGATAAGTGTATTCGATGTTGAGATTGGCGATGTAATACGGCAGTATGGCGACTTCGTTGGCGTGCAGTTCGTGTTCGTATTTGTATTCGAGGTTGTGAATGTTGATGCGGTCGATCAGCTCCGCGATGAATGTTCCCGTTCCCGTCGCCGGGTCGAGAATGTCCACGCCTTTGTCCGACAAACTTTTACCGAAATGCTTTTCCAAAAGCCAGTCGGTTGAATCTATCATAAACCTGACGATTTCATTCGGCGTATAAACGACGCCGAGCTTGTCCGCTCCCTTAGGATTATAAACTTTATAGAAATTTTCATAGACGGTTTTGAGAAATTTCTGCTTTTCGTGGTTATCCGTAATGCCCGAAGCCGCGTCGCGTATGGCATTGTAGAAACTTTTAATGTGTTCGAGATAATTGCGGCGAACTGTGCGCGTCATAAATGTCTCAATGACGTTCTCCAATTCGCGGGCGATGTTATTCGAGCGATGAAACTCAGCGTCGGCGAAAACATTGGTGAAAATGTCTTCGGTTAAAATGTGCTGGATTATCATTTCCCGAACGTCTTCCGCCGTAATTTCAGGATTAATCTCGTTTCTCGCAATCTCCAGAAACGAATCGCGCATTTCTCGAAAAGTTTCGTTCGTTTCCGCCTCGCGTTCCATCAGTTCGCGCAAACCTTCGACGATTGACGGTACATTTTCCTTGAACTTTATGAGAGCTTTGTTAAATTCCTTGACTTCGGAAGGTTCGTAATTGATGAATTCATCAATCAAAGCGTCGAGTCTTTCCCAATCATTCATCGAAACGCGCATCGCTTCCGCGCCTTCCTGAATCAAAACGGCGGTGTTCGTGTCTTCAAAAATTATGTTATTGCTTGGATAACCCGCTTCGTTGAGTTTTTTATTGATTTCAACGTCGAGTTTATCCTTACTGTCTTTCGCTTCCCAGTATCCGAGTTCGATGCCGCCGAAATACTTTAAAACACCGTCGGGTCTGATGCGCTTGCCGCTTTTTCCGACAAATTCAAACTGCTCGACCAAAAGCAAATTTTTCTTTTCCGCATAAGCGCGCAGAAGATTAGCAAAAGCAAATGTGATAGATGTTTCGTTGCGAGTGCCGCCCGCGTTGAGAATTTCGTGTAGTTGATTATGGTATTTGGTGATTAAGAGTTTCGACATAGTTTTGTGAGTTTATTTATTCAAAAACTTAGCGATTCCCGTTTGATAGTCGTCGGTTAGTCTGGCAATCGTGTTGATGTCCACGCCCGAGCGAAGCGCGGTTTCAAACGTCATTCCGTCCATTTGATATAAAAGGCGTTTTGATAAAATGACTGCCGAGCGTGAGACTTTTGTATAAACGGACAAATAATTTTTCACATCTTCTTCAAAACTTTTGTCGGCGAAAACGCGATTTATCAAACCGAATTTTTCGGCTTCCTCAGCGGAAAATTCAAAGCCTTGCGTGACGAGTTCAAAACTGCGTTTTTCGGAAACGTTACGACGCAAAATTGCCATCACCATTGCCGGAACAAAACCGATTTTTACTTCCGGGTAACCAAAACGCGCTGACGCTGACGCCAAAACCAAATCGCACGCCGTCGCCAAACCGCAACCGCCAGCCAAAGCGCGTCCTTGAACCGACGCAATGACGGGAACTTTTGTTTTACGAATCAGAGTGAAAAGCTCCATCAAATTTTCCGCATCTTCCAAATTTTCCAAAACCGAGCTTTCTGAAATTTTTTGCAGTGCCGACAAGTCCGCGCCCGAACAAAAATCTTTGCCCGCGCCTTTTATTACAATTGCCCGTAAATTTGCGTCTTTACTGGCTTCGCGCAAAGCATCTTTTAGAGAATTTACTAAAGCGTCATTTAGAGCGTTTCGCTTTTCGGGACGGTTGAGAGTGATTGTTAAAGTCGAGTTTTCCTGAGCGATTAAAATTTCAGACATTTATTTACTTTGTGATAAAGAGACTGCTTTATCAATTTCCGCCGCAAAATTTTCCATCGTTTTCGCCACAATCGCAATTTGTTCCTGCGCCTCTTGCCAATCTCTTTGTTCGATTGCTTCGCGGACGGACGGCAAAGTTTTAACGCCGTATCCGGTGTAAAAGCCGGGCGCGTAAATTTGATGTTTGAACCAGTTGCGGCGCGGCAAGCCTTCGCCGCGCGTTAAGTTTCGCTCGGTTCTTATCAAAATTTGGTCGAGAGATTTTTGCGTTGAAGGCGAAATTTGTTTATTTTTCGCCGCCGTTTGATAATTTTTCGCGCTTTCCTGCAATTTTACCAGAGCATTTTGCAAAGGCGCGAAATTCAGATAAGGTACGTTTTCCTTCGGTTTCGGGGCGACGAATTTTTGCGTCGGGTCTTGCACTCCGACAATCATTCCGCCGCCGAGCATCTGATTCATCGTTTTGGTTTCTTCGCGCATCTGGTCGGTCAAAGCCGTAACTTCGCGGATGTAACCGCCGACCGTTTCGGCAAAATTCGTAAATTCAAACGGTAAAACATCGGCATTTGCTAATCTTAAAACAGCGTGACCGCAGACTTTGGCAAGCGCGATACCATAATCGAAATTCGGGTCTCCGAAGCGCGTGAAATGATCGAACGAATCATAAATCGAATGATACGAACCGCCGCCGTCTTCGCCGCCGAAACCGATATTTAATGAGGCAATGCCGAGATGCTGTAGAAACGGCGTGTAATCCGAACCCGAACCGAGCGCGTAAATCCGCAAATCATTGCGCTCCATCGTTTCCTTACGCGCATTTGGCGAGCCGTTGACGATTTGCTGGGCGCGAGTTCGTTCCCAAACAGTCATTTTCGTTTGCGGGTCGGCGATGTCGCGTCCGACTTCGTTGATAAATTTTTCGAGCGTGTGCGAGCCGCCAATTCCTAAAAAACCGCGTCCATTAGAATCGGTGTTGATATAAACGGCGGCTTTGTTTTTCAATTCCTGGGCGTGTGTTTCCGCCCATTCGGTTGAGCCGAGCAGTCCGGGTTCTTCGCCGTCCCACGCCGCATAGACGATTGTTCGTTTCGGACGCCAACCGGTTTTGGCGAGTTCGCCGATTGCGCGTGCTTCTTCAAGTTCCGCAACCAAACCGGAAATCGGATCATCTGCACCGTTCACCCATGCGTCGTGATGATTGCCGCGAATAATCCATTCGTCGGGAAGTTCCTCGCCGCGCATTTTGGCGATGACGTTGTAAATCGGTTTGATATCCCAATTAAATTGGAGTTTGAAATGAACTTTTAGGTTATTCACGCCGCCGAGGTGGTAAGTTAGCGGCAACGCGCCGCGCCAGTTTGCCGGGGCAACCATTCCGCCGAGATTGCGAAGAATCGGCAGCGCGTCCGCATACGAAATCGGCATCACGGGAATTTTTGTCAGCGTCGGCGCATCTTTTCTATCAAGCCGTTTAACGCCTTTGGTTGAACCGATGTTCGGTGTTGTCGGATCACCGGGAAAAACCGGCATATCGGCGACCGAACCACGCTGAACGCTGTTTTCGTTGCGCCACGCGCCTTTCGGATAAACGTCGCCTTGAAAATAACCGTCATCGCGCGGGTCGGAATATATCAGGCAAGCTATCGCGCCATGTTCGGCGGCAACTTTTGGTTTGATTCCGCGCCAACTTCCGCCGTAACGCGCAATTGCAATTTTGCCTCTGACGTCAATTCCGCGTTTTTCTAACTCTTCATAATCTGCCGGAATACCGTAATTGACGTAAACAACGTCGCCCGTAACATCGCCGTCAATCGAATAAGCATTGTAAGTCGGAAGTTGTTCCGATTTTTGATTCGATGTTGCATCTTCTTTCAAATCAGTTTCTTCGAGTTTTGCAGTGAATTTTTCCGGCGAAATTATTTCTAAAAGGCGCGTTTTCGGCGTCGGAAACAAAACGTCAAATTGCTCGATTTGGGCGTCAAAACCCCAAGATTTAAAGAGCGAAAGTAAAAACTGGGCATTTTCCTTTCCGTATGACGAGCCGACATGATGCGGTCGCGCCGAAAGACGCTTCATCCAGTTGCGCAGATTTTCGCGTTTCAATAAAGCGTCAAATTTAGCTTCCAAAGATTTTTCTTTGCCAGAATTGCGGGCGGAAAAACCCATCAAAATTTTTTCCTCCGGTATTGATTGAGAGAAAAGGGAAACGCTCAAAATAAAAACGAGCAATAATCGAAGAAGTGAATTTTTCATAAAAACTCCGCATTTAAAAATTCGGCAATCAAGTTTGATTTCGTGCCTGAATCGTTCAAAAAATTTAATCTCAAATTTGTGGATTAAAATTTAAAGAGAAACTGATTAATTATAAAGCGAATGTCGAAAAACCTGCTAATTAGTCGGCTAAAAATTCGCGCAAGATTTGCGTTACGGTTTCGGCGGCTTCCTGCTGAACCCAATGTCCGGCGTCGGGAATGTGAAAATATTCAAACGGCGCGGCAACCGCTTCACCAACGCCTTTTACCGTTTCGGGTAAAATAGCGTGGTCTTTTTCGCCGTAAATAAAAAGGGTTGGAACGCGGATTTTTTCCTGCGATTCTGATTTTGAAAAAAGCCGCGAGAAAACATTGGCGCGGTAATAATTAATCATTGCCGTCAGCGCGAACGGCTCGCTCCAAGATTCTTTGTAGCGTTCAATATCTTCAGGTTTGAAAACGTCTTTTTCAGCAGTTGTGTTTTTCAAAGCGTTCTCGAGCATCACAAAATTGCTGCGGGTCATTAACCATTCTGGCAATTTTGGGATTTGAAGGAAAAACATATACCAGCTGGCAAGAAATTGTTTGAAAGATTGATTTTTGCGCCAAACCGAAATTGGCGGAACTTGTAAAGCCGCGAGTTTCCAAACATATTCGGGATGATTTTGAGCTAATGCCCAAGCGACAGATGCGCCCCAATCGTGTCCGACAACCGCTGCATTTTCACGTCCGAAATGATTAATCAAACCGGTTATGTCGTCCACCAATTTATTTATATCATAATCGGCAATTTTGGTCGGCTTATCCGATAAATTGTAACCCCGCATATCGGGCGCGATAACTGTGTAGTCATCACTCAAAGCAACAAGCTGATGACGCCACGAATACCAAAATTCGGGAAACCCGTGCAGCAAAATAACAAGCCGCTCGCCGTCGCCTGCCGCAGCGTAATGGAGTTTCACGCCGCCGATTTGGGCGTAATCAAATGTAATTTTATTTTTGCCGTTCATAATAATCCTAAATTTTTCGCGTCCTCATCCGCTATTTCAATTTTCATTCTGAGAAGCGCGGTTGAAAAAGTTTTACCTTGCGCGTCGGTCATTAAAGACAAAGTTCCGCCGCCGCCAAGCGATTCGTGCAAGAGAAAATTTAGGGCTTTTAGATTTGGCAATTCGAAGCGCTCAACCTCACCTTTGACGATTTCGCCAAAATGTTCTTTAACTTTTTCGGCTGTTATTTCCCGCACCAAAAGCGGGTAAAATTCGTCTTTAAGAGCAATAACGCCAACATTAGCCGTATCGCCTTTATCGCCGGAGCGAGCGTGCGCCAATTTTAAAAGTTCAATTTTCATAAGATATTATTTGTATTTTGAAAATGTCTGTGAAATTTTATTACCCAAATTATTGTGAACGACAAAAATGCGGTAAGTATAAACCAAAAGGCTGCAGCCGGAAGAAGTTGATTAATCAAATTAGCCTTTATAATCAATTGATTGATAGCTATAAAAAAGAATAAAAGCGCAATGCTAAA
>MWVV01000032.1_pt1 | contig 52967 bp, 46 predicted proteins | sample 1047281 | NCBI WGS metagenome assembly MWVV01 (sample SAMN06349986, study PRJNA376086) | soil metagenome | isolation source: PT-2 sample Antarctic (ecotone) soil | place: Antarctica | collected 2015-01-13 | reverse complement strand
GAAAAGGAGACAATCCTTCAGTTACACGAGATGTTCCCGGAGGATGTGTTCAGCAAGCACTTTTGAAAATTTTAGAAGGAACAATCGCCAATATCCCGACGCAAGGCGGACGCAAACATCCGCAGCAGGAATTTTGTCCCGTTGATACGACAAATATTTTATTTATCTGTGGTGGTGCGTTTATTGGCTTGGAGAAAGTTGTCGAAAGGCGTTTTCGCAATAAATCTCTCGGTTTCCAAGCCGAAGTAAAATCCAGCCAGCAGCGTCAAGCGGATGCGATTGACAATCTTGAACCGGAAGATTTGATTCATTACGGTTTGATTCCCGAATTTGTCGGCAGACTTCCGGTTTTGGGAACGTTGCACGAATTGGATGTGGATGCGCTCGTGCGGATTTTAACCGAGCCGAAAAATTCGCTTATCAAACAGTATCAGCGTAAATTTGAATTTGACAACGTGCGCTTAAAGTTTACCGACGATGCGCTCAAGGCGATTGCTCAACAAGCGTTTAAACGAAAAGTCGGCGCACGCGGTCTGATGATGATTTTGGAAGAAATTCTGCTGCAACCGATGTATGTTTTGCCATCGCAGAAGAAAGTTAAAGAGTTGATAATCACCAAAGAAATGGTTGAACGTCAAGCACCGGCTTTGGAAGTTATCCGCGAAATCGAAGAAGCGGCTTAAACTAAAAATTAATTAAAATGAAAGGACAGGTTTTGCCTGTTCTTTTTGTTTGGATATGTTTTTCATTAGAAACTGACGCTATTAAATAAAATATAAAGTTAAGTAAAAGTAGCAAAACTTGGTCGGAGCGAAGTTTGATGCTATGCTCAACAAAAAATTATTTTGAGAGAAAATTGTGGCAAAAGAAAATTCATTTGACGTTATATCAAAGGTAGATTACGCCGAAGTAACAAACGCGCTAAACCAGACAACCAAAGAAGTCAGCCAGCGTTTTGACTTTAAAGGAAGTAAGGCAACGGTTGAGCTTCAAGATAAAGATTTGATTTTATCAGCCGAAGACGAAACCAAACTGCGAAATATGAACGATATTTTGCAAAGCAAATTAATTAAGCGCAATGTTCCGCTCAAGGCTTTAAATTACGAAACGGTCGAGCCGGCGGCAGGCGGAACGGTTCGGCAAACAGTGAAAATCCAGCAGGGAATTCCGATTGAAAAAGCAAAGGAAATCGTCAAATTCATCAAAGATGCGAAACTAAAAGTGCAGGCTTCGATTCAAGGCGATACGGTGCGAATTTCAGGTAAAGACCGCGATACGCTGCAAGAGGTAATTGCGAAACTCAAAGCAAAAGATTTTGGAATTGATATGCAGTTTGATAACTACCGTTAAAATTATGATAAAAGAATTTAACATTGTAATCGAAGAAGACGAAGACGGGTTCTTCATAGCTTCCGTCCCTGAATTACGCGGTTGTCATACACAAGCTAAATCATTAGACGTTTTAATGAAACGAATCCGCGAAGCAATTGAGCTTTGTTTAGAAGTGCAAAAATAAATGCAAACATTCAGCCAACAATTTGCTCGCCAAAACCCTCAAATCGCGGCTCAAAAGATTTTCAGTCTTATCAAAAACGAAATGGCTCTGGTCGAAGCCGAATTCGAGCGTCAAGCAAGTTCAAATATTCAAGTTATAAATTATCTGGGCGATTACTTACGGGCTTCGGGCGGAAAGCGCGTTCGTCCCGCGCTTTTGCTTTTGTCGAATTACGCAACGGGAGGAAACGCTTCTGAAAAAAATGTTATTCGCCTTGCCACAGTGATGGAAATGCTTCATACAGCGACGCTCGTTCACGACGATATTATTGACAATGCGGCTACGCGGCGGAACCGCGCTTCGGTAAATGCGCGGTTCGGGAATCAATCGGCGGTTTTGATGGGCGATTGGCTTTATATGTCGGCATTTGAAACGAGTTTGCAGGAACGGAGTTTGGAAATTCTCGATATTTTAACGCGCCTTACGAGAAAAATGACCGAAGGCGAGTTAATTCAATTGACAACTTTGGGACGCACGGATATTTCCGAAACAGAGTATTTTGATATTTTGCGGCGCAAAACCGCATACCTTTTTTCGGCGTGCTCCGAAATCGGCGCGATTTTGGGTAACGCTTCCAAAGAAGTGCAAAACGCTTTGCGCGAATATGGATTAAATCTCGGAACAGCGTTTCAGCTTGCCGACGATTTGCTCGATTTTACGGCGGAAGAGGAAGTTTTAGGAAAGGCTTCGGGAGCAGATTTACTCGAAGGAAAATTAACTCTGCCTTTAATTTTATTAGTCAAGAAAGAACCTGAAACAAAATTTGTTTTAGAGAAAATTATGCACAACGGAGATTACACGCATTTTTCCCGTCGGATGCTTTTGGACAAATTAAAAAACTTTGGATTGCCGCAGCAAACAAGAGAAATGGCGTACACTTTCGCTAATATGGCAATAAAAAATCTTGAAGTATTACAAAAAACAGAGTATCGTCTAGCATTAGAAGAAATTCCGAGCTATATGATTGAAAGAGCGAAATAACAGTTGTTAGTCAACAAAACTGATAACTGATACTGAAAAATATGCTTAACGAAAACCTAATTGCCACGCTAGAACAAAGTTTGCGTCAAACACGCAACGCACAAAATCGTCTCCTCGGACGCCTTCGGGAAGTAGAAACCGAAGCTGACAGCTTGCGACAGGAAATCGAAGCGCTTGAAAACAGCGCGGCGCAGACCGGCGAGGCAATTTATAGTCTTTTAGCGACAATGGGAACAGGCAATAAAAGTTGGAAGGTCAAAAAGCATGCTGAATATAATGGAGAAAAAAACGACGATTACAATTTAGAATTGGAAGCAAAAAGATACGGGCGCGCAAACTCCAACAATCAAAACATACCGTCTTCAAACAATCAAAATTCATCGTCGAATAATAATTATCGCAACAATCCGGTTGCTTACATCAATAATTCCAGAAATGTTCCGTCAATCAATCCGGGTTTTGAACCGGTAAGTAATCGTTTTACCGACCGGACGATTACGCAGGCTTGCACTTTGCTTCTCAGAGAAGCTATTTCACCTCTGCACGTCAATGAACTTTATAATTTATTGGTGGCGGGCGGATTTGAATTTAAGGGAAATAATCCGACAATTTCAATTGCTGTTTCTTTAAACCGTAATCGCCGCCGGTTTCGCAAAGTTGCTCCGGGGACTTTCGATTTGGTTATGCGTGATGTATCTCAGCGTGACTCATCTCAGGCAGTATCCTAAATTTTATAATTGCCTTCAATTAATTAGCCTTACTTGTTTTTTTGGAAAAAATAAGTGAAAATAAAATTCTGCTTACGCCTTGCATTTTCTTTTAGAAATGGAGTAAAAATGGTTTCTTCATCAGGTAATTATTTTAAAAATCTCTTCTTGGTGATTGGATTATTCGTCTTAATTTTAGGAATAAGCGAAAATCTTTCCGCACAAAAAGTGCGCCTTCGAGCGCAAATTACGCCGGATTGCACGTCTGTTCCGGGATTTACAGCGCGTTGGAAATTTGCCGATATTTACGCCGACGGAAACATCGCAATCCAGGGAAGTTATAATTGTCGCGGCGCTTTTATTTACGACATTTCAAACCCGGAGGCGCCGACTTTAGCGTCTTGGTATAATCCCGGCAATAATCAACAATTTTTAGAAGCAATAGTAGTCGGAAACCGCGGATATTTCGGAAGCGGAAATGGCGGCGGCGTTCATATTGTTGATTTAACCGACCCGCGAAACCCACAGCTTTTAGGCATTGTAAATTCGACAAAAGGCAATGGACACAATTCAATTCACGAAATGCTGGTTTGGGGAAATTATTTGATTGAAAATTATAACAGTCTTTCAAATAAAATAATTAAAGTAATAAACGTCAGCAATCCGTCGAGTCCGGTTTTTATAAGAGATATAAATCCAACTGAAATTCGCTGGGTTCACGCAATGCACATTCGTGGAAATCGTATGTTCACTTCAGGTTGGGGAAATGGTTCGGCTCGCGGCAGAACGGAAATTTATGACATTACAAATATCAATGTACAAGCGCCGACGCTTCTCGGTTTTATAGAAGACCAGACGAGCATAACTGCCGGTAACAATATGCACAGCAGTTGGACGAGCGAAGACGGAAATTATCTTTACAGTTGCCGCGAAACCGATAAGGGTGACGGTGACGTACGCACATATGATATTCGCGATCCGGCGCAACCGCTTCTTGTTAATCGTATTTCAATGAACGATTTAGGTCTTAATGCCATAACTCCGCATAACCCGGTGGTAATGGGTAATTACCTTTATGTAGCGTGGTATCAAGCAGGTTTGCAGGTTTTCGATATAACCAATCCAGCCGCACCGAAAAGAGTCGGGCAATACGATACTTATCAATCGGCTTTTCTTAAAACCGAAGAATCGAATAAATCGAGCGAATTAGCCGCACAACCCTGGGACCTTATTTGCGGTGGAGAGAATTTACAAAATGGTCTTCCCACCGACTACGATGGAAATTGGGCGGTTTATCCCTTCTTAGGACAAAATAAAGTACTTCTCGGAGATATGACAAACGGTTTGTTGATCGTTGATGTCACGCAATTAAATGCACAGTCGAAAAATCGAATTTCTGATTTTGACGGTGACGGCAAAACAGATTTTTCGATTTATTCACCGAATTCAGGTTTATGGCAAGTAGAAAACAGTTCGAATAACGCCGCGATTTCAACACTTTTCGGCGCAAGCACGGATAAAATTGTACCTGGCGATTACGACGGTGACGGTAAAACCGACATCGCTGTTTGGCGCCCGAGTGAAGGCATCTGGTACATCTTGGGTAGCACAAGCGGCTTTCGCGCCCAACAATTAGGAGCAAGTAACGATATACCTGTCCCGGCAGATTATGACGCTGACGGAAAAACGGACATTGCCGTCTGGCGACCCTCAAACGGTGTCTGGTATATAATGAACAGCACACTTGGCTTTAAGACTTTTCAGTGGGGCGCAAGCACAGACCACGTTTTCACCGGAGACTATGAGGGCGACGGAAAAGCTGATTTGGTTGCATACAGACCTTCTAACGGAACGTGGTATATTTTACAAAGCTCCTCAAGTCTGCCGATTTTTCAACAATTCGGCATAAGCACTGACAAGCCTCTTTCAGGAGATTTTGACGGCGATGGCAAATCGGATTTTGCCGTATTTCGTCCGACAGATGGTAATTGGTATATTCTGAATTCGAGAAATAATTCTCTGAGTGTTTTTGCTTTCGGATTGTCCGATGATTTGCCTGTTCCGGCTGATTATGACGGCGACGGAAAATCCGACATTGCCGTTTTTCGAGCAAGCAATAATGGTTGGTATCGCTTAAATAGTTCGAATGGAAATTTTACTGCAAGAAGTTACGGTCAAAACGGAGATATTCCTTCACCAATGTCTGTCCAGCCAAAATAATTGACGAAAAGTTTTTATATACCTTTGAAATAGATGCTCTTAGTTTAACATTTGCCGAGCAGCCAGAAGACGAGAATAAAAATAATAATTGTTGAAACGAGACCGCCGCCTAATTTCCAGGCAGCGAGTCCGGCTAATATACCGCGGAAATGTCCTTGCATAATTTTCCTCCTTAAATACTAAATACCAGCCTAAAAGAAATGACTAAATCAAATTAAACACCTTCCAATTTGCAAGGCAAGATTTATCATTTTCCGAAACTTATTTCAAGTCTTTGTTATACTTGAAAAAAATCTAAAATAGAAATTATGAATCTTGAATTAACCGAAGAACAACGAATGGTGCAAACGGCTGTCCGCGAATTTGCTCAAAACGAAATCGCGCCCGTAGCGCGAGAATATGACGAAGAAGAAAAATTTCCTCGCGAACAACTTTCCGGTTTAGCCGAACTCGGTTTGCTGGGAATGATTATACCGGAAGAATACGGTGGGGCAGGTTTTGATACGGTTTCATATGCTTTAGCTTTGGAAGAAATTGCCAAAGCAGACGCTTCGGTTGCGGTTATTGTCAGCGTTACAAATTCGGTTTGTTGTTATCCGATTTTGAGTTTCGGCAGCGAAGAACAAAAGCAGAAATACCTTATTTCTTTAGCTAAAGGCGAAAAACTGGGCGCTTTTTGTTTATCAGAGCCACAAGCCGGTTCGGATGCGACGAATCAAAAAACACGCGCAGTTGAAGACGGCGATTTTTACGTCTTAAACGGAACGAAATCTTGGGTAACAAACGGCGGCGAAGCCGGAGTTTATCTTGTAATGGCGGTTACGGGCGAAAAAGACGGACGAAAAGAAATCACGGCTTTTTTAGTTGAGGGCGAAACGGAAGGCGTAAATGTTTCTTCCCTCGAACACAAAATGGGACAACGCGCTTCACAAACAACAGAGATGAGTTTTACGGACGTTCGAGTTCCAAAGGCGAATGTTTTAGGCGGCGTTGGAAACGGAATGAAAGTAGCTTTTAGCAGTTTGGACAACGGACGCATCGGCGTTGCTTCGTTGTCGGTTGGAATTGCTCAAGCCGCGCTCGAAGAAGCTACAAATTATGCTAAAGACCGCGTTGCTTTCGGAAAACCAATTTCCGAATTTCAAGCCATTCAATTTAAACTTGCTGATATGGCAATGCAAACCGAAGCCGCGCGACTTTTAACATTACGCGCCTCGGCGATGAAAGATGCCGGAAATTCCAAAACCGGCATTTTCGCTTCAATGGCGAAACTCTACGCTTCGGAAACAGCCAATCGAGTATGCGCGGAAGCCGTGCAGATTCACGGAGGCAACGGTTTCTCGCGCCATTACAATGTCGAAAAATATTACCGTGATGCGCGTATTACAACAATTTACGAAGGAACGAGTGAGATTCAAAGAATCGTGATTTCACGCGGAATTTTAAAGTAATGATAAAATAAAAAGATGGTGAAAATTATTAAAAATTCAATTTTTTTATTTCTAACAATTTTTACTGTTTCGGTTAGCGATATTTATGCGCATCCGGCTTGGGGAATTGTCGTTGACAGCCGAAAACAAGTTTTCTTTACGGATTTGGAAGCAGTCTGGAAAATTGATTCGCAGGAGAAGTTGTCAATTTTTAAAGCTGGCGTCAGCGGAACTCACGTCCACGATTTATCAATCGACAGCAAGATATTATTTACGGCTGGTACAATAGTTACGTGCCGCAAACGGAGAAGCATTTACGCTCAGTTTGGAAAATATCTCCACAAGGAGAATTTACCGAGGTTGTTCCTTTGACTGAAAACTTGCCGAGCGGAATGAGCATCTGGCAGGACTCTGTCGGAAATATGTATTCGGTTGAGCCTTGGAGTAATGAAAGGCGGGAAAGCAAAATAATAAAACGAACGCCCGACGGAAAAACTTCTCTTTTTGCGGGCGGAAATTTCGGTTATATTGACGGAAAAAAGGAAAAAGCGAGATTCGGAATCGTTATAGATATGGCTTTTGCCGAAAACGGTTCTATTTATTTGACTGATAGTAATCGCGTCAGAAAAATTGACCAATCGGGAAATGTTTCAACCATTTACCCAAAAGATAATTCTCAAAAGAACGATTCGCAGCTTTTCGGATTAACCGCTGATAAATACCAAAATGTTTTTGTTGCTGATTTCGCCAATAAAAAACTGTTAAAAATTGATTCTGTCGGAAAAATCTCAACCATTCTAGCATCTGAAAATGATTGGACGCCGTTAGGCGTCGCGGCATTTGACAGTGAAATCTACGTTTTGGAAGGAAAAACCTATGAATCAAAATCAAGGGGAAACCGCGTCGTAAAAATATCCTCTGATAACCGGAAAATCGTAATTGCGGATTTAAATGATGCGAATAAAACAAACAACCAGCCGAAAACCGAAAATGTAAACTTCGATTTGCCAACCGAACAAGACAATTTTTCGAATTCAAAATACGAAAGCGGCACAAACCAAACACAAACCAAAAGGCTCGGTCTTTATGGAATCATCGCGGCGGTAATAGTAGCTTTTGCCGCATTCGTATTTTTCAGAAAAAACAAATTTATTGGTTAATAAGCTCTCGCAAATACCACTCTTTGTTTTGAATGTTTTCCGGTGTAAACGCAATTTCCGCTTTCATTTCCTTCGTCAAAAGGAATACAGCGAATCGTCGCTTTTGTTTCCGTCTTGATTTTTTCTTCCGTCTCGCTTGTTCCGTCCCAATGCGCCAAAACGAATCCGCCTTTTCCAATCCGGGTTTTGAAATCTTCCCAAGCGTCAACGCGAAAAGTATTATCTTCACGAAACTGTAAAGCTTTTTGGTAAATGTTCGTTTGAATTTCGTCCAGCAGATTTTTGATGTGTTCGGCAATGTTTTCGAGGGAACGAGATTCTTTTGTTAAAATATCGCGCCGTGCAATTTCCACAGTGCCGTTTTCCAAATCACGCATTCCAATTCCAAGACGAACGGGAACGCCGCGCAGTTCGTATTCGGCAAATTTATAGCCGGGTTTGTATTTATCATCGTCATCAAACTTAACCGAAATTCCGTTTGCTTTTAATTCTTTTATTATCGGTTCAACTTTTTCGGAGATCCTTTGTAAATCTTCTTCGCTGCGATATATCGGAACGATAACAACTTGAATCGGCGCAAGTTTTGGCGGTAAAACCAAACCGTTATCGTCCGAGTGCGCCATAATTAACGCGCCCATTAAACGGGTTGAAACGCCCCAGGACGTTCCCCAAACGTAATCGAGCGTATTTTCCTTATTGACAAACTGCACGTCAAAAGCCTTTGCAAAATTTTGTCCCAAAAAGTGTGACGTTCCCGATTGCAGAGCCTTTCCGTCTTGCATCAAAGCTTCGATACAAAGTGTTTCAACCGCGCCCGCGAATCTTTCATTTTCCGTTTTCGCGCCTTTCAAGACCGGCATTGCCATCCATTCTTCGGCAAAACGAGCGTAAATATCGAGCATTTGACGAGTTTCGGATTGCGCTTCTTCGGCAGTTGCGTGAGCGGTATGACCTTCTTGCCAGAGAAACTCCGCCGTTCGCAAGAACACGCGCGTTCGCATTTCCCAACGCACGACATTTGCCCATTGATTTATCAGCAAAGGCAAATCGCGCCACGATTGAATCCAATTTTTGTATGTGTTCCAGATAACCGCTTCGCTCGTCGGACGGACGATGAGTTCTTCTTCGAGTTTCGAGTTTTCATCAACAATCAATTTACCTTTTTCATTCGGGTCGGCTTTCAGGCGATAGTGAGTTACGACCGCGCATTCTTTGGCAAAACCTTCGGCGTGCCCTTCTTCTTTTTCGAGAAAAGATTTCGGCACGAAAAGCGGAAAATATGCGTTTTGATGACCTGTTTCCTTAAACATATCGTCAAGAGCGCGCTGCATTTTTTCCCATATCGAATAGCCGTAAGGTTTTATTACCATACAACCGCGCACGGCGGAGTTTTCCGCCAAATCGGCGCGTTTGACGATTTCGTTATACCATTCTGAATAATTTTCGCTGCGTTTTGGAAGTACTTTACTCATAAATTTCACAAAAGATTTTCACCACAGAGGCACAGAGAACACGAAGATATTCAATAAAAATAAAAATGATACGGTATAAATCCAAAAGAAACAATTTTGCAAAAAGCATTTACATTTAATTTTTCTTAATGTTCAATGCTTCTCTGTGGTAAATTGTTTTTATGGACGATTTCAAGTTAAATTTTCAAGACACGGCGACGGCATTTGCCGATAAATCAAATCTGGATTTGAAAGAAAAATACCGGATGTTTAAGTTAATGAACTCACCGGTTTTAACCAACATTGGGATTAAGCTAACCAAGATTGCTTTTCGATTGCGCATTCCGGTTAAAGGTTTGATAAAAAAGACGATTTTCAGCCAGTTTTGCGGTGGTGAAACGATTGAAGAATGCAGTACAACGGTAGAAAAGCTTGGTCAGTCGAAAATCGGGACAATTTTAGATTATTCGGTCGAGGGCAAATCCGAAGATACGGTTTTTGACAGTACGAAAAATGAAATCTACCGTACCATAACACGTGCTAAAGAAGACCCGAACATACCTTTTGCCGTGTTTAAGGTTACGGGTTTGGCTTCTTATCAAATTTTAGAAAAAGCGAGCGGCGATAAAGAGCTTTTGAAAACGGAAACAGTTGAATGGGAAGCGGTCAAAAACAGAGTTTTAGAATTATGCGAGTATGCGCATTCTCTTGAACAACCGGTTTTTGTTGATGCGGAAGAATCCTGGGTGCAGGACGCGATTGACAATCTGGTCACGGAAATGATGGAAAAATTTAATCGGGAAAAGCCGATAATTTTCAACACGTTTCAATTTTATCGCCATGACCGATTAGAATTTTTGAAAAAATCGCACGAGAATGCAAAAGCGAACGGCTATGTTTTTGCGGTCAAGCTCGTTCGCGGCGCATATATGGAAAAGGAGCGCGAACGAGCCGCCGAAATGAATTATCAGTCACCGATTCAGCCCGATAAAGAAGCAACCGATCGCGATTTTGATGCGGCAGTAGATTACTGTTTAAAAAACATTAATGAAATTTCTTTTGTCGTCGGAACGCACAATGAAAATAGCGTCTGCAGGCTGGCGGAAATGCTTCACGCCAAAGGAATTCCACATAATCATCCAAACGTTTATTTCTCGCAGCTTTACGGAATGAGCGACAATCTTTCCTATATTTTGGCGGATAAGGATTACAATGTATCAAAGTATGTCCCTTATGGTCCCGTGCAAGACGCTATTCCATATTTAATTCGCCGCGCGATGGAAAACACTTCGGTTATCGGTCAGATGAGCCGCGAACTTGATTTGATTGACAAAGAATTAAAACGCCGAAAGATATAACTGACAAAAGTTATCAAATCTTCAGTCAACAAAAAATTGATAACCGATAATAGAAAATTATGTTTTGTCCAAATTGCGGGAAAGCCGAACAGAAAGAGAATTCATATTGCCGAAAATGCGGCGAGTTTTTGTCCGGTTCGAGTAAGAAAACTCTTCCGGCATTTGGAGGAAATACGCCTGAAGAACAAATCCGCGCAAATCTTTTTCTTAATTTGTTGAGCGCAATTGTCAGTTTGATTCTTGCCGTCTCGCTTTACTGGACATTCGGCTGGAAAAATGATGACGTTCAACCGATAATTTATATTGTTGCGGCGTTTTTGGTAGCGATGTGCGGCTGGCAATTTTCAACTTTTATAATTGGGCTAAAGTTGAGAAAGAATTTTAATCGAAGAAAAGGTGAAATTGAAAAAGACGGTTTTTCGGAGACAACTAAAAATCTTTCCAGCGCAAACACCAAAGAATTGCTCAATGAAGCGGATTTAACAGACGTTGTTCCCACCTCCGTTACGGAAAACACAACCAAACATCTATCTGAGAAAATTAACCGAAAATCATCTTAAACCGAGCATCAATCGCACCGAACGATCTGAAACTTCGCGGTTCGGATTTTCCTTCCATTCTCGATAAAATTTCAATTCATTTTCAGTCACCGGTTCATTCTTCATTCGCGCGACCTGCGTACTTTCAAAAGCGCGGTTTGTCAGGGCAAGATGCGGATTACTGAATGTTAAGTTTTTTGAATTTTCAAGCGCCGCGTCCGCCATATCTATATCAAGAAACATTTCATTGTAAGCAGCCAGATGCCAAATCGTTTCAATTTTTGTTTCTTCAATTGCCAAAACGCGCAAAAGTCCGTATGCGCTTTCGATTTGAAAAATTAAAAAATCGCCTGCTTGAAAATTTTGTGACACTATCTTTCTCCGCTTCTTTTTATAAAGGTTAGCATATAATTATATAGAAGAAGAATATCTGAAAATTTCTGCTAATAAAATTATGGACAAAACTCCGGATTATAATTCAATGCTAAACATAGCTATTGAAGAAGCGCGGAAAGGTCTGGCAGAAGGCGGCATTCCAATTGGGGCAGCATTGTTTGATAGAAAGGGAAATCTACTTGGACGCGGACATAACCGTCGCGTGCAGGAAAACGACGCATCCGTCCACGGCGAAACCGATGCCTTTCGCAAAGCGGGAAGGCAACGAACTTACTTGGATAAAATTATGGTAACGACGCTCGCGCCTTGTTGGTATTGCTCGGGTCTAGTGCGGCAATTCAAAATCGGAACTGTGGTTGTTGGCGAAGCGGAAAATTTTGACGGCGGCATCGAATGGCTGAAAGAAAACGGCGTAGAAGTAATTAATTTAAATTCTTGGGAATGTATAAAAATGCTTGGAGATTATATTGCAGAAAATCCAGGAATTTGGAACGAAGATATTGGCGAAGAATAAGTTTTTATGACCAGCTTTTTGATAGATAACTTAATACACCAAAAGATTTTTAATTAGGCTAAGAAAACCCGTCTTTGTTTTTAAAATTCATGATGGCATTTGAAGGTTAAGTGACTTTTTCGCCAAACTGGTAATGCAGATTTTGTATCTTATCTTCTGAATGCTTATCGAATAATTTTTTGCTATCATTAAATAAAGTAATTTTATATAAATATCAAAAAGGGAAATATAAATGTCAAACAATAAAGAAGCAGTAATTATCAGTGCTGTACGAACGGCGACCGGAAAATTTCAAGGAAGTTTGAAAAGTTTTTCGGCAACAGAATTAGGAAGCATTGCAATTAGAGAAGCGGTAAAACGCGCGGGCGTGAATCCGAAAGAAATTGACGAAGTAATTATGGGCTGCGTTGTTCAAGCCGGTCTCGGTCAAGCGCCGGCGCGACAAGCCGCGATGAAGGCGGATTTGCCGCCGGAGGTTTCTGCATTGACGGTGAATATGGTTTGCGGTTCGGGTCTTCGCGCCGTTTCACTTGCTGCGCAAGCAATAAAATTAGGCGATGCGAACTTTGTCGTCGCGGGCGGAATGGAATCAATGTCAAACGTGCCTTATGCCTTGCCGACGGCGCGTGAAGGTTTCCGAATGGGAAATCAGCAAGCCGTAGATTTGATGGTTCACGACGGGCTTTGGTGTCCGTTTGAAAATTGGCATATGGGAAACACCGGCGAAGTCGTTTCGGAAAAATATCAAATTTCCCGTGAAACGCAGGACGAATACGCTTATAATTCGCACCGGAAAGCTGCTGAAGCCAGAAAAGCCGGGCGCTTTAAAGACGAAATCGTGCCGATTGAGATTCCGCAGAAAAAAGGCGAGCCGGTTTTGTTTGACCATGACGAAGGCGTGCGCGAAGATACATCAGTTGAAACGCTCGGCAAATTAAAACCGGCATTTAAAAAAGAAGGTGGAACAGTAACTGCGGGAAATGCGCCCGGTGTCAATGACGGAGCCTCGGCAGTTGTCGTTACATCACTCGAGAAAGCCCGTGAATTAGGAATCGAACCGCTTGCAAAAATTGTTGCCTACGCAACGTCGGGCATCGAACCGAAATATATTATGATGGCGCCCGTCCAAGGCGTGAAAAATGTTCTGGAAAAAGCCGGCTGGACAATGGAAGAAGTAGATTTGTTTGAGCTAAACGAAGCGTTTTCCGTCCAGGCTTTAGGCGTGATGAAAGAACTTGGATTGATGATGGAAAAAGTCAATGTCAACGGCGGCGCGGTTGCGCTGGGACACGCTATCGGAAATTCTGGCGGACGCATTTTAACAACGCTACTTTACGAAATGAAACGACGCGACGCAAAAAAAGGCGTTGCCGCGCTTTGTCTCGGCGGCGGAAATTCGGTGGCGATGGCGGTCGAAAGAATTTAAGCTAATTTTGCAACATTTTATTTGCGGTTAACGTAATTTCGACTAGAATCCTAATGCGTTAATCGCAAATTTCTTTTGGAGAAAAATTTATGACGGCGAAAGACCACAATAAACTTTTGAGTGTATTTCTTTTGGTTCACGGCGGCTTGCAAGCCTTCGGCGGAATTTTTGTCGCGCTGGTTTATGGAGGAATCGGAGTCAGTTTTTTGTCAATGGCGCGAAAAAGCGATGAGAAAACAATGGGCGGGATTTTTCTGGTGCTGTCGTTAATCATCGCGCCGATAATTTTAATTATGGCGGGCGTCTTTTTGATGGCTGGTTGGAAATTATTAAAAGAAAAAATGAACGCGAGAACTTGGGGAATTGTAGCCAGCAGCATTTCATTATTAAGCTTTCCGCTTGGCACTGCGCTTGGCATTTACGGGCTTTGGTTTTTGCTGGGCGAACAGGGAAAACAATCTTATTCGGGTGAGTTTGGAGCAAATAATTTTCCGCCTCTGCCGTCGAATAATTGGCAGTAAAAAGTTTCCATTAAAATTCTCATCCGCACGAATTATCTTTTAAATTCGTGCGGATTCGTATATGCATCAGAACGCAGACGAGAGGCGCAAACGGCGATGTTACAAATATAGTTTTGCCGGGATAAGTTTATAAAATTTTACCGGAAAGCGATTTCATAATTGGTGAAATTTTAGTTAAACTTGCGGCTATATTTTTATTTGAAATTATTAAGGAGTTGAATTTTTAATGAGTAAAATTTTTGGTGTCATCGGCGCGGGAACGATGGGCAACGGCATCGCCCAAACCGCTGCTAATTCGGGCTATCAAGTTATGATGTGCGACATCAGCGAAGATTTCGTAAAAAAAGGTTTTTCTAATATCGAAAAAAGCCTCGACCGTTTCGTCAAAAAAGAAACGATGACCGAAGAACAAAAAGGCGAAGTTCTCGGACGCATAAAAACGACGATTAGTCTCGATGATTTGAACGATTGTTTTATCGTGGTTGAAGCGGCGACAGAAAATTTTGAAATCAAAAAACAATTATTTCAAAGGCTCGATGAAATAACCGCGCCCGACGCAATTTTAGCTTCCAATACTTCTTCGATTTCGATTACAAAAATCGCGGCAACGACAAAACGATCCGACAAAGTTATCGGAATGCACTTTATGAATCCAGTGCCTTTGATGAAACTCGTCGAAGTCATTCGCGGCATCGCCACATCGGACGAAACTTATAATCGAGTCAAAGAAATGTCCGAGAAAATGGGCAAAACACCACTCGATTGTCAGGATTTTCCTGGTTTTGTCGCCAATCGCATTTTGCTGCCAATGATAAACGAAGCGATTTTTGCTTTGTTTGAAGGCGTAGCAACAAAAGAAAGCATTGACGGCATAATGAAACTCGGAATGAATCATCCGATGGGACCTTTAATGCTGGCGGATTTTATCGGTTTGGACGTTTGTCTGGCAATCTTAAATGTAATGCACCAAGGTTTGGGCGATCAGAAATATCGTCCGTGTCCGCTTTTGATAAAAATGGTTGACGCGGGTTGGCTCGGACGCAAAACAGGCAAAGGTTTTTACGAGTATAATCAATAACATATGCAAATCGCCGAGACTAAAAGGTTAATTTTCAGAACCCTTACAATTGACGATGCCGAGGATTTGTATCACATTTACAACAATCCGAAAACAATGAAGTTTATGGGCAGAATGTCAGATTCGTTGGAATTTGAACGTGAACAAATTCAAAAGCATATCGAAAATTATTATGAAAAATACGGCTTTGGTTTGTGGGCGACGGTTTTGAAGGAAAATAATCAACTAATTGGACGTTGCGGATTGCTGCATCAGGAAATCGAAGGCGCGAAAGACCTCGAAATCGCTTATTTGTTCGACTCAAATTATTGGGGAAAAGGGTTGGCGACCGAAGCCGCCGCAATGTTGGTTGAACTGGGCTTTGAGAGATTTGGTTTCAATCGCGTCGTCGCCTTTATTAATCCGGAAAATACGGCTTCAATTCGCGTTTCGGAAAAAGTCGGGTTGAAATATGAGAAGGAAATAGCGAACTTTAAAGACTTCGGCAAAGTTTTTCGCTATGCGCTTGAATTACAAAGATGATAAAAATTCATCACCGTTGAAATTTTGGAACGCTTGACGCAACAAAACAATTGCATCGGGCTTTTTCTTTTCGACATCTAAAAACTTGTTTACGTTTCGCAACGTATTAATAAAGAAAAATATAAAAAGGAAAAATATGCAAAAAATTTCGGCAATATTGTTTATGTTCGCTTTCTCCTTATTCGCAAGTTATACGGCTTTTGCACAAGCAAAAATCGCGCCCCTCAATATTAAAGAGCGAACTTTGAAAAACGGTTTGAAAGTTGTCAGCGTGCAAGATAACTCCAGCCCTTCTGTTACCGTGCAGGTTTGGTTTGATGTCGGTTCAAAAAACGACCCCGCCGGGCGTAACGGCTTCGCACATCTTTTTGAGCATCTGATGTTCAAAAGTACAAAGAATTTAAAAAGCGAGCAGATGGACAGATTAACCGAGGACGTCGGCGGAAATAACAATGCTTCAACTTCGGACGACGTAACGAATTATTATGAAAACATTCCGTCGAATTATCTGGAAACGCTTTTGTGGGCGGAAGCCGAGCGAATGGTAAATTTGAAAGTTGACGAAGCGAATTTTAAATCCGAACGCGCCGTCGTTCAGGAAGAATTTCGCCAGAGCGTTTTGGCGCAGCCATATGGTCAGTTTTACGAAGCGATTCAAAAATTTTCGTTCAACATTCACCCGTATAAACGCACAACTATCGGCACAATCGAAGACCTGGAAGCGGCAACGCTTGAAGATGTACAGAAATTTTATAAAGATTTTTATCGCCCTGATAATGCGACGCTGATTGTCGTCGGCGATTTCGAGCAAAACCAACTCGATACTTGGGTTGACAAGTATTTCGGAAGAATTCCGCAACGCAGCGAAAAAATACCCAGAGTGACCGAAATCGAACCGGAACGCACGGCGGAAAGGCGCGAAGTCGTTAAAGCTCCAAATGTTCCGCTTCCGGCAGTTGCGATTACTTATCTTGCGCCAAACGCAAAAAATAAAGATACGGCGGCGCTGAAAATTGCCGAAGCGATTTTATCAAATGGCGAAAGCTCGCGTTTGTATCAAGAACTTGTTTATAAACAACAAATCGCACAGGAAGCAAACTTTAGCGTTGACGAACACGTTGACAAAGGTTTGGTGTATTTCACAGCGACATTGGCAAGCGGCAAAGCGATGGAAATAGCGGAAAAATCTTTGCTCGCGGAACTCAAAAAGATGCAGGACGCGCCAGTTTCAGCAAAAGAACTTGAAAAGGCGAAAAACACAATTGTCGCCGACGCAATTCGCCGCTTGGAAACCAATCAGGGAAAAGCCTTTGCCATCGGGCAAGCGGTTATCTTAAAAGGTTCGGCAAAAGCTGTGAATGATGAGATAAATGAACTGCAATCAGTTACCGCCGCTGCTGTTCAGCACGTGATGAAACAGTATTTTAAAGACAACAACCGTGTGGTTATTTATTACGAAAATGAAGGAGAAAGAAAATAATGAGAAACGGAAAATGGAAAATAAAACATTCAAATCTAATTAAGTTTTATCTGTGTCTCTGTGTCTCTGTGATGATTTTCTTTTCTTCATCAATAGCTCAGGAAAATCCGCCTGCCCCGTCTGCGCCGCGTTCGGTAAATATCCCGGGCGTAAATGAAAAATCTCTTCCGAACGGATTGAAGGTTGTCGTCGTCGAGCGAGAAAATGTTCCGCTCGTAACCGTTTCACTTCTGGTCAAAAGCGGTGCGAATGCCGAAGATAATTCACTTGCGGGTTTAGCGGATATGACCGTATCGCTTCTTTTGAAAGGCACAAAAACACGTACGGCGACACAAATTGCCGAAGAAATGGACTTTTTAGGCGGCAATATCAATTCGAGCGCGAGTTGGAACGCTTCAAACGTAACCGTCAACAGTACGTCTGACAAACTGGAACCGGCATTAGCGATTATGTCCGACGTGGTTTTGAATCCGACCTTTGCGCTGAAGGAAATTGAACTTTATAAAACTCAAACGCTTGACGAATTGAACGTTCAGCTAAAACAACCGTCTGCTTTAGCAAATTTTGTAGCGAGCCGTTACAGTTTTGGCGAGCATTCCACATTTGGAACACCCGAAACCATTTCTAAAATCAATCAGACAAATATCTCGGATTTTTACCGCGAAGCATTTGCTCCGAACAATTCTATTTTAATTTTTACAGGTGATATTACATACGCAAAAGCAAATGCTTTAGCACAAAAGTATTTTGGAAAATGGAGCAATCAATCAAAGGGAAAACTTAAAACATTTAATTTTACACCGACCAAAGAAAATTCAATTGTCCGAAGAATTCTTGTCGTTGATTTACCAAATTCTGGTCAAGCAGCAGTTACTTACGCAAAAAAACTGGGTAACATCGGAAGAACTAGAGAAGATTACTTTTTTCCGGCTTCTGTCGTTAACTCGGTTCTCGGCGGCGGCTATTCGGCGAGATTGAATCAGGAAATTCGCATCAAGCAAGGATTAAGCTATGGCGCGTCAAGCGGTTTTACGTGGCGACCGATGAACAGCAATTTCCTTGCCCGCGCTCAAACAAAAAACGCCTCTGCCGCTAAAGTTGCCGAACTGATGACGGCGGAAATCGCTAAAATAACGACTAATTCAGTTTCGCAAGATGAACTCAAGCCGCGCAAAGCGGTTTTGACCGGTAATTTCGGACATTCTTTGGAAACGACGGGCGGTTTAGCGGCGCAAATCAGCGAATTGTATCTTTACGGGTTAAAACCTAATGAGCTAAATTCGTATATGCAAAAGGTGGAAAGCGTTTCCAACGAGCAAGTTAAAAATTTCGCATCTGAGAATATCACCGGCGGTGACATTATCATTGTCGGCGACGCGAAAATTTTTATGGACGATTTGAAAAAGCGTTTTCCCGATAAAAAAATCGAAGTTATTTCGGCGAGCGATTTAGATTTGAACCGGGACGATTTACGAAAAACTCAAAAAACGGTTTCCAAGTTCTAGGCAAGCATTAAGAACAAAAACAACAAGTAATATCTTTCAATAAAGATGCTGCAAATGAAATCTTTAAACATCTCACTTGCAGCATCTTTATTTAGTTTTTGTTTAATCGCAGAGCCGTGCCGGAACGATTTTCGGTAAGCTGTCCGTCTAAGAATGTCGGCTTGCCATTGACGAATACGCCGGTAATGCCGACCGGATATTGGTGCGGATTTTCAAAGGTCGCTTTGTCGGCAATTGTTTTTTCATCGAAAATCACCATATCTGCAGCGAAACCTTCTTTGATTAAACCTCTATCTTTTAAGTTAAAAGTTTGCGCCGGAAGACTCGTCATTTTTCGAATCGCATCTTCGAGCGTGATGAGTTTAAGCTCACGCACATAGCGACCGAGAACGCGTACATTGTTGCCGTAGCCGCGCGGATGCGGCACGCCTTCACCAAAGTCGCGGACACCGCTATCGGAAGCAATCATTGTAAACGGCGCACGCATAATGTTCTGCACATCTTCTTCGCTCATTTTACGATAAACCATTTGTGCGCCGCCGCCCGCATATATTTCCAAAATTTGTTCGATTTGCGCGTTGAGGTCGTCTTTACCTTTTGCTTTTTTAGAAATTTCTTTGATATTCAAACCGTTAAATTCTTTATTTGCGGCGTAGCTTGCAACGTATGCATATGAATAATCTTTGAATTTGCTGGTTTTGAGATTTCTTTTAATTTCTTCGACAATTTTTTTGCGCGTCGCTTCATCTGCCAGACGTTTTTTGCCTTCCTCGCGCCCGTTTTCCAAAGCCCAGCTTGGCAAAATCGTATCGAGCGAAGTTGATGAAGCCGTGTATGCGTATTGGTCAACCGTTACAACCAAGCCTTTTTCACGCGCGGTGCGAACCAAGCCGAGAGTTTCATCCGATTTTCCCCAGTGTTTTTTACTGGAAATTTTAAAGTGTGAAATCTCGACTGGAATGCCGGTTTGCTCGCCGATATTGATTGCTTCGGAAATAGCTTCAAAAACCTTTTCGCCTTCGTCTCGGATGTGGCTGGCGTAAATGCCTCGATACCTTTGAGCGACACGCGCCAAGTCAACAACTTCATCGGTTTTGGCGTATGTTCCGGGAACGTAAATCAACCCGGTCGAAAGACCGACGGCGCCTTCCTTCATCGCTTGTTCAACCATTTCTTCCATTTTCTTCAATTCTTCAGGCGTCGGAGCGCGGTTTTCCGTCCCCATCACTTTGGAGCGAACCGAGCCGTGCGCGATGAGAGTAGCCACATTAACCGCCAAAGGCGTTGTTTCGTACCGTCCGAGAAATTTCCCGACATCGGTAACCGAGCTGCCGCAATTTCCGGTTACCAGAGATGTAACGCCCATCCTAATAAAATTTTCCGCTTCAGGATAATTGAAGATATTTTCCGTGTGAGCATGAACATCAATAAAACCGGGCGTGACAATTTGATTTTTAGCATCAACGATTTGTTTTGCTTCTTCATCTCGAATTAATCCGACGCGAGCGATGCGACCGTTTTTGACGCCGATGTCGGCTTTGAACCAAGGATTTCCCGTGCCGTCAACAACCCGAGCATTTTTGATAACGATGTCATATGTACTCGCGGCAATGTCCTGCCCGTTGACAAAAGAAACTAACCCAAGAATAACTAACACTTGAGCAAAATAAATAAAATTTTTCATAGGTTTATTTAAAGCCGAAGATATATTTTATGAAAAGTATAAAGATTTTTGAAAAAAATAAAAGTTAATTCACCAAATTTTTCTGCTTGTTCGTGTTTGTTAGAGACAAAATCTTCTTTGTATTCTCTATGCTTGGTCAACGCAATATTTTAGCATTTGCTCTTTACCCACTGTTTTGTTTGAATTAAAGATAAAGATTTTCAAATATGCACAAAAACTTACGTTCATTTATCAAAACGCTTCGTGAAGAAAATGATTTAATCGAAATCGAAGCGGAAGTTAATCCATATTTAGAACTTGCCGAAATTCATCGCCGTGTAATTGAGCAGCAAGGTGCGGCTTTACTTTTCAAAAACGTCAAAGGCTCGAAATATCCAGTCGTTACAAATCTTTTCGGAACGGCGAAACGCATCGATCTCGGTTTTGGGAAAAAGCCGCAAGAACTTGTTAGAAAAGCGGTTGAAATGGTTGAAGCCCTTTTACCGCCGAAGCCGAAAGAGTTATGGCAGTTTCGAGATTTAGCGGTTGCAGCATTAAAATTAGGAACAAAAAAAGTCAGACGGGCACCGATTTTGGAAGTATGTGACCAGCCCGCAAATCTTAATGAACTTCCAATTTTAACGACTTGGCACGAAGACGGGGGCGCGTTCATAACTTTGCCGCTTGTTTATACGGAAAGTCCGACGAGCGGAAAACATAATTTGGGAATGTATCGTATACAACGGCACGACGCGCAAACAACCGGTGTACATTGGCAAATTCATAAAGGCGGCGGTTTTCATTATTTTGAAGCCGAACAAAGAAATGAATCTTTACCGATAACAATTTTCTTAGGCGGTCCGCCGGCAATGATTCTTTCGGCAATCGCCCCTTTGCCGGAAGACGTTCCCGAACTCATTTTAGCTTCGGTTTTGGCTGACGGAAAAATCGAAACTGTCCAAAATCCAATAAAAAATCATCATCGTCTAATTGCCGAAGCCGAATTTGCTATTTGCGGGCGAGTTCCACCGAAAATTCGTCAGCCTGAAGGACCTTTCGGAGACCATTACGGTTATTATTCGCTCGAACACGATTATCCAATCTTAAATGTCGAAGCCGTCTTTCACCGTAAAGACGCTATTTATCCGGCAACGGTCGTTGGCAAACCGCGTCAGGAAGATTTTTTTATCGGTGATTACTTGCAGGAATTGCTGTCGCCTTTGTTTCCTTTAGTGATGCCAGCGGTCAAAGATTTGTGGAGCTACGGCGAAACAGGTTTTCATTCGCTAGCGGCGGCTGTAGTTAAGGAAAGATACGCAAGAGAAGCCCTCGGCGCAGGTTTTCGCATTTTGGGAGAAGGTCAGTTGTCTCTAACAAAATTTTTGCTTTTGACTGACAAGCCACAAAATTTAAGGGATTTCAAAACTCTTTTCGAATTCATTTTAGCTCGTGTAAATTGGGAAAGCGATTTTTTCATTTTTGATAGAACTTCTTTCGACACGCTTGATTACGCCAGCGGAAAAATCAATCACGGAAGCAAAGCGATGCTCGTTGGCGTCGGTGATACTATCCGAGATTTACCGCGAGAGTTTCGGAGCGAACTTCCAAATTATACAAAACGGGCAGAAGTTTTTTGTGGTGGTTGTTTAGTTGTCGAAGGAGATAGTTATAAGTCTAATAATGACTTAGGTAAAAGAATAGCTAAATCCGGCATGTTTGATGAATGGCAAATTATTGTTTTACACGACGATGCTAGTTTTGCAAAATCCGACGATAAATTTTTGTGGGCGACTTGGACGCGGTTTAATCCATCAACGGATATTTACGCCAAGGAAATGAAAATCGTCAACAATCATATTGCATACGAATCTCCGATAGTTATTGATGCGCGAATGAAACCATGGTATCCGAAAGAGTTGGAAACGCGTGAAGATATTGCAAAATTGGTTGATGAGCGTTGGCGTGAATATTTTCCGAAAGAATAATTTCATGCCGATGCGCTAAATCATACGGAAAGAGTGAAAATGAAAAAACTACTGAAAAGAATTTTAATAACTTTTGCACTCATTATTTTAATTTTAGCTTTAATTGCATCATATTCATATTTTATTGAACCGAGCCGATTAATTGTTCACGAAGAAAATTTGAAAATACCGCATTGGAACGAAAAATTAAACGGATTTAAAGTTATCGCAATCTCTGACATACACGGCGGTTCAAACAATGTGACGGAAGAAAAAATTCGTAAATTGGTTGAGATGGCAAACGCTGAAAACCCGGATTTGATTGTTCTACTGGGAGATTATGTGTCCGAAGTGCGCTTTAAATCGAAGGATTTAAGAATGCCGGTAGAAACAATTGCCGATAATCTGCAAGGATTCAAAGCAAAATACGGAGTTTACGCGGTAATCGGAAATCACGATTGGTGGTACGATGAAAGGAAAGTTCGCAGTGAGTTTGAGCGCATTGGAATAACATTTCTAGAAAACGATGTAAAGGCAATTCAAGTTGGTGACGAAACAGTTTGGCTGTGGGGGATTGAAGATTTATGGAAAAATCGCCGCGTTCCGACTGAGGCATTAAAAGAAATTGCGAACAAACAAAATATTATCGCTCTCACACATAATCCTGATTCGCTTTTAACAACCCCGCCCGAAATAAGTTTAATGCTTGCCGGACATTCACACGGCGGGCAGGTCAAATTCCCGTTTTATGGCGCAAGGGCTTTTGTTAATGACAAAAGATTCATGGCTGGTCACGCCGAAGTAGATGGAAAGCATATTTTTGTTACCAGTGGCGTCGGTTGTACGGGTCCGCAAATTCGCTTTAATGTTCCGCCGGAAATAGCCGTCTTAAAACTTTTTGCTGAAAATTAAATGTCGAAAATTCGTAAAATAATTTCCATTTCTATAATATCCGGCTTGGTTAGCATTTTTTCTTTAGCATACGCTTATTTTATCGAGCCAAATCGTTTGGTCGTAAACGAATATGACCTGAAAATTAAAAATTGGAATCCTATCTTTAACGGTCTAAAAATTGTTGCAATATCGGATATTCACGGCGGCTCGCATTACATAACGGAAGAAAAGATTCGACAGCTTGTATCAAAAACGAATGAACAAAATCCCGATATAATCGTCCTTTTGGGAGATTATGTTTCGGAAACGAATGGTTTTGGCTCGCCATTAAAGATGCCAATGCGAACGGTTGCCGAAAATTTACAAGGCTTGAAAGCTAAGTACGGCGTTTATGCGGTATTGGGAAATCATGATGTTCTAAATGATGAAAAAGATATTGCCGGCGAACTACGACGGGTAGGTTTTAAGATTTTAGAAACGGAAATTGCTTTTATTGAAAAGGACGGGCAGAAACTGCGAATTTTAGGTTTGAAAGACCATATGAAAATTGTCACTTGGAACGGTTTCATAGAAGATATTAACCAAACTATACAAAGCAATGAACAAACCGGCGATATAATTGTTCTTGAGCATAGCCCCGACATTCTGCCGATTATTACTGCCGCCGCGCCAAATCCGAGCGAATTAAAATTAATTCTCAACGGGCATACACACGGCGGACAAGTTTGGCTTCCCATTGTAGGCTCGCCATTTGTTCCTTCAAATTACGGGCAGCGGTTTGCTTTCGGGCATACGAAGGAAAATAACGTAGATATTTTTGTAACGACTGGCGTCGGCACAAGCATCTTGCCCTTTCGTTTTCTCGTTCCGCCGGAAATTACAGTTTTAAAGGTTAATGCTGAATAGTTTTGAGTAATAATTGTGATGGCTTTTTGAAAATTAATCAACAAAAACAACGCGTTCAACTAAAGTATTAAAGTATTTGATAAACAGTCGGTAAAACGACAGTTAAGGTAAAACCTATTATTTTCAAAAGGAGAGAATCAAAATTAATCATAATAGAAGCATAACCTTCTCGAAACCTGCATCATTTTTCGCCGAAGTCAAACTTAAAATTTTGCACATCAAATTAAACAGGATCAGCGTTACTCTTATACCAAGTTTTGCAATTTCTTCTATCGAACTAAATTATTAGTTTATTGTTTTAATGATAAATCTATGGTTTCAAACGATTAAGCATTCGCGGAAACGGTATTGTTTCGCGCACGTGTTCGATGCCGCACATCCAAGCCGTACAGCGTTCGACGCCCATTCCGAAACCGGCGTGCGGCACGCTTCCGAAACGACGCAAATCAAGATACCATTCAAAAGATGCGCGTGGTAGATTGTGTTCTTCGATTTGGTTTTCCAAAAATTCAAGACTTATTGCGCGTTCGCCGCCGCCGATGATTTCGCCGTAGCCTTCGGGTGCGAGCAAATCAGCGCCAAGGGCAAGTTCCGGTCTTTCCTTATCACGTTCAAAATAAAAGGCTTTGATGAGAGCAGGGAAATGGTGAACGAAAACCGGGGCGTCGTATTGTTTCGAAATGTAAGTTTCGTCCGGCGCGCCAAAATCGTTGCCCCATTCAAAATTGTTTTCGAGTTCACCTTTTTGAAAACCTTCCTGCAAAAATTTTACCGTGTCGTCGTAATGAACCCGCGGAAAAGGTGCTTTTATTGATTCCAATTTAACAGGGTCGCGTTCTAAAACTTTCAATTCTTCCTGCCGATCATTCAAAACTCTTTCGACAATATAAGTTATTAATCCTTCGCCCAAATTCATCATGTCGTCGAGATGCGCGTAAGCCATTTCCGGCTCAACCATCCAAAATTCAGTCAGATGCCTGCGTGTCTTTGATTTTTCGGCGCGAAAGACAGGTCCGAAACAATAGCTTCTGCCGAGAGAAGCAGCAGTTGCTTCATTATAAAGCTGCCCCGACTGAGTTAAATAAGCCTTATCATCTTCAAAATAGTCAACCTCAAAAAGCGTCGTCGTGCCTTCGCAAGCGGCAGGCGTAAATATCGGCGTATCAGCTAGAATGAAACCGTTGCTGTCAAAAAAATCGCGCGTGGCTTTGACAACCGTGTGGCGAACTTTCAGTACGGCGTTTTGCTTTCGGGAACGAATCCACAAATGGCGATTGTCCATCAAAAATTCCGTTCCGTGTTCTTTCGGGGTTATCGGATATTCTTGTGCGTTCTGCAAAACTGCGATGTCTCTAACATCAACTTCGACGCCCATCGTTGAGCGGTCATCAGATTTAACCGCGCCGCGAACGGTGATTGAAGATTCTTGTCCTAAATTTTTAGCTTTTTCAAAAACTTCTTCGTTGTTGCCTTTGAAAACGACGCATTGAATGATTCCGGTTCCGTCTCTTAATTGAAGAAAAACCAATTTTCCACTCGAACGTGAATTGTAAAGCCAGCCTTTGAGTATAACTTCTTCGCCGATATGATTTTTTAATTCGTTGATGTATGTTTGATTCATATAGTATAAATTTATAGTAATTCTATAAATAGTTTGTTTAATTATATTTATCTAGCGTTAAATGGTATGAAAAAAACTTTACTATATCTAATAGTGTAACCAAGTGTCGCAAAATTGACTGTTTTTAGATCACTTTTCTGTTCATTGAAAAATTGAGGTCTACACTGTCTGTTTTTCACTAAAATAGATTACCTTTTGCTGTTCAATTCAGTAGCTCTTTCAATGTATTTGTCTGCTGCCTCCCACATAATTTTTGCTGAAGAAGCTATATCTGTAAGTTTAATTTTATCAGCCGGAATGTTATATGCCTTTATAACTTTTTCTACAGCAGTTGCCTCATTACCTGTCATAGCGCCGGTTTTGTTTTTCTCTAATCCTGTCCAAAATTTTTCAGCATCTATATAAGCGGATTTGGCACGATTTATCTGGGTCTTCAATTCACCCTCGGGTATTTGTGTTTGCTTCTTTTCAACTTCAGCCTTCATACGACTCAAACGAGTTTTATATTCCTGCAAAGTTAAGTTCGTCTTAACTTCGCTCGACATCTTACGCAAAGATTCCAGTGCCTCAGAAGCAGCAGCTGCTTGTGAAGCTTCAGAATTGCAAGAAATCATTACTAAACTTGAGCAAAATGAAAGCAACATGAGCACATTCAATGCAAATTTTTGAGACATAAAATTTTCTCCTTTCAAAATTAAAAATAGCTTAGTCCAACTTAAAAGTTATCTACAAACCTAACACAATATCTAGGGTCTTCGCCCCGATAAAATTACAAAAGAGAAAAGCAGCGAGCATCAAAACTTACGGCTTTTCAGATGAAAATAAATTTATCTATTCATTGTGGAAATAAGCATTTCATTCCTTTAGTATTTTAATCTACTTATAACCCGGTTTTTTGTTATTTAAACATAACTCTACCACGTCAAAAAAGTAAAAAGCCGAGGGCTTTGAAACTAATGCCTTTTAATTTCAATTTTCCTTTGATTTAGATATGAGCATTTGCTTCATCGGCATAAAAACGAAAGAGCGGATAAGGCAACATTATTCTTTCTTTTATAGCTAATACACATTTATCAATTGTTTTGTGCATAGTTTTTGATAACTGTCTGTATACTTGGAAATCTTTGCAAACGCTCGGATGCCTGCAAAACAATACGAAACATTGGTTCGATATACTGAACAAAATGAGTTTTGCCGCGATTAACCGATTGAAAGGAAAATGTGCCGATGGCTTTAAGGCATCTCTGCACAGTCATTAAATCAAACTCAAAATCAAAATCTTCAAAAGTGATTTTTTCCAAACCTAGACGCTCTCTTTGGGTTAAGAAAAATCGCTTTTTTTCATTTAACCATTCTGAATCGGGCAGATTAAGAACTCTGTCCAAAAGAAGTGAAACTAAATCGTAACTCGCCATGCCGATTCGAGCGTCTTGATGGTCAATAATACGCAAATGATTCGCTTTATCGAGCATTAAATTTGCCGCGTGAAAATCACGATGACATAAAACTTTCGCCCGCTTTTCGAGTTCCCGGGAAAGTTCTACAAATTCTTGGGATAAATTTTGATCATCAATCTGAGCCAGTTTTTCCTTACGTAAAGTTTCAAAGTAATGAGTTTTGAAAAACTGAAGTTCCCAGAGAAGTTTTTCTTCGTCAAATTTAAGTCGTGAAGCAATTGAATTGATTTCAAAGGCTTTCGTCGTTGCAATTTGGATTTTGGCAATCAAACTTATTGCTCGGTTAATAAGTTTTTCTTTTTCCCGAATATCAACTTTTGCCAAACAATCGCGCAAGATAGAATCTCCGAAATCTTCTTGAATAATAACACCGAGTTCGCCGTCAAAATCATAAATTTTTGCAACGGGCAGACCGCTCACAAGAAAAAGATTTGATACGTCAAGATAGGTTTGCTCTTTTGGTAAAAACGGCTCTGGATAAACGCAGGCAATTGCAGTCGAATTATTCCAGCGGATGCGAAAGTATTCGCGCGTTGAAGCATCGGGTGTTAGAGACTCAATTTTAATCGGTTTGTTTTGCGCAGTAAGAAATTTTTCTAAACTTTGTCGGGGGTTTAACATGAAATTTAGTCGCGAAAAAAAGCGAAAATTTATGAAAAAAAATTCTTTTTTCGCGCAGTGGATGAATAAATTTTATCATTGATTGAGCGGTACAATATAATTTTCACCCGCAAAATAACCTTTCAAAGCCTTTTCCGGCATTTCGGCATTTTTTAGCATATCAGCACGCACAATTGCAACATTTTCAAAATTTTCGCCGCGCGGTATTTTTACGCGGTCGGCAACAATTGCGTGGCTAATTCTTGCGTTTTCCTCAATGGTTACATCGTCCCAAATAACCGAATCTTTTGCTATTGCTTTTGAAGAAATATCTACCCGGTCGCCAGCAAACACGCGGTCTTTTCTGCCGTTCATCATTGCCAGACTGATTTCTAAATAACGCGGAATTGTCGAAAGCTCAAACCAATTTCCGTCGGTTAAGTGCGCAACGATTTTTTCACCTTTATCTATTGCCGGACGGTAAAATATCGGAACTATATCCGAATAAACGCCCCGCGGAATATATTCAAAAATGCGCGGTTCGAGAATGTGAATGCCAGTGAACATCAGTGGATTTTGGATTTTGGATTTTGGATTTTGGATTTGGTCACCGTCTGACCTTGAGCTTCGAACTTTGAGCTTTGAGCTTTCGTTAGGAAAACCGCCGAAACCAGTAATCAAATCATCTTTTGTTTCGACAATAGTAAATCTTTCGCGCTTCTTATTTTCCATCAAAACCATAGTTGCGAGCGCACCGCTTCTTTTGTGAGTTTCAATGGCATCCGAAATATCAATATCGGTGATGATTTTGCCGTTGATGATAAGAAAAGTATCATCTTCGAGCAGTTCGCGGGCGTTATCCAAAGCACCAGCTGTTCCTAAAATTTGCGGTTCTTCCAAAGTATAATGAATTTTTACGCCAAAAATGCTTCCGTCACCGAGAGCTTCAATAACTGAATCGGGTTGATGATGAAGATTAACGACAACTTCCCGAAAACCGAATTTAGCGACGTATTCGGCAACGTATCCGACCAGCGGTTTGCCCAGAAAAGGTATCGCCGGTTTCGTGCGGTCAATAGTTAAAGGAAAAAGCCGTGTGCCGAATCCGGCGGCTAAAATCATTGCTTTCATAGACAGTTATCAGTTATCAGATATCGGGTATCAGTTGTCAACCGCAAACTTGCCAAAACCGGATTACCCGCTAAAATCAGTAAAGAATGTCAACCGCTTTGACCGACAAAACATACGCGCTGTTTTCCAGTTCCGCCAATAAAAAACTCGCCATCGAACTTGAAAAATGCGGCGCCAAAGTTTTTCGGTTTCCGCCAGTTGAAACTGAAAAACTCATTTTGAACAAAACAAAAGTCGGATATTTGTTTGATATTACAGTTTTCGATTGGATAATTTTTACAGATGTTTTTGCCGTAGATTTTTTTCTGCAAACGATGGCGGAAAATGAAATTGATTTTTTTGAAATGGACGCAGTTAATGTTTGTGCTTTTGGCGAAGCGGTTTCCGACCGGCTACGCTTTGTTCAACTTCACGCTGATATTATTCCGAATTCGATTGATGAGGAATCAGTTTTTTCAACGCTTTTAACTTATGCGAGCGATGAAATAAACGATTTGAAAATTTTAATTGTTAAAGAAATTTCGCAAAATTTTAGAGTTACGGAAAAATTAATTGAAAGGGGCGCGAAGGTTATTGAACTACCGATTTACAGAGCAACCTTCGCAGATAAAAATGAGATTGCAAAATTAAAAACTTTACTCACTGGCGGAGCAATTGACGAATTTGTTTTTTCAACGCCCGCCGATTTTATCGCGCTTCAGTTTTACTTTCCGGGTTTAACAATAACAGATGTTTTGTTGGAAATAAATGTTTCGGCAACTTCTGAAAATACATTTCAAACCGCGAAGGAATGTAACTTACGACCGATTTATTTTCATTTGTAAAAACGAATTTTATTTTATTGCGTTAGCCAGACTTTATGAAAAACAGTTCCGTATTGCTAATTTTTATTGACGGTTTAGGCATCGGTGAACGTTCGGAAAACAATCCGCTTGCCAAAATAAAAAATATAGAGCCGTTGGCAACCTTTAAAAATGAAGCGGGCAAGATAATTTTTGACGGAATTTTAATTGCGACTGATGCGCAGCTTAACATAGAAGGTCGCCCGCAAAGCGCGTCGGGACAAACGACAATCTTGACCGGAGTAAATGCGCCGAAGCTGCTCGGTTTTCACAAACAAGGCTTTCCGAATCAAACTTTGCGCGATGTTATAAAAGAACATTCGATATTTTTGCAGTTAAAAAGACAAAATATTGAGCCCAATGTTTTTGCGAATACTTATACGCCGCAGTTTTTTCAAGAAGCCCAGCGTTGGAAATCTGCAACGACTTGCGCTGTAGAAGCGGCGGATTTGTCTTTCCGTAGATTGCCGGATTTGCTGGGTCACAAAGCATTATTTCACGATTTTACAAATAAATTTCTGCAGGAACGAGGTTTTAAAGTTCCGCTTTTTTCGCCTGCTGAAGCCGCCGCGATTTTATCCGGTTTAACCAAAGAACATCGGTTTACGCTTTATGAACATTTTATTACAGACAAAATCGGGCATGCGCGTGATTTTGAAAAAGCGGAAGAGCATTTACCGGTTTTAGCCGAATTTATCAGAGAGGTTTTGCGGACGGTTGATCTAGAAAAAACGACGGTTATTTTGACAAGCGACCACGGGAACATAGAAGATTTGTCAGTTCGCACACACACACTGAATAATGTTCCGACAATCATTTGGGGCAGAAAACGACGTAAAATTTCAAAAGTGATAAAAGATTTAACCAACATAACGCCAGCAATTTTGAGCTTGTTAGTATAATGATTTGCGCGGGTCAAGAATATAAATTTCTTTTGAAATTAAATTGGGAGAATTAGAAGGAAAGATTTTATAGACTAAGTAGGGAAGATTTATGGACGCAAAAGTTTCACCTAAAAACGACCGACGCGAAATTTTCGGATGGCTTGCGTATGATTGGGCAAATTCGGTTTTCTACACAACAGTAGTCAGCGCTTTAATTGGTCAGTATATTACTGCTCTGGCGCAAAATGCGGTCGGTGATAACGGCATTGTTTTAAGTTTCGGATTTTTTGGAACAGTTACGGCGAAATCACTTTTTCCTTATTCGGTCGGGCTTTCAGTTTTTTTACAGATTTTTTTCCTTCCTCTAATGGGCGCAATTGCGGACTACACGAATTTGAAAAAAACCTTTATGGTATTTTTCTGCTATTTGGGCGTTGTTGCCTGCTGCCTTCTTTTTTTTATTGACGGAAATCTTTATTTACTGGGCTGCGTTTTTTTTATCGTCGCAAATTTGTCTGCCGGAGCTTCGATAGTTTTTTACAATTCATTTTTGCCTGACATTTCCGATGAAAGCTCACGCGATAAAATCTCGAGTTGGGGATTTGCCGCCGGATATGTGAGCGGCAGTTTGATTTTGGTGGCTAATTTGCTGCTTCTGCAAAATGCCGAAACGCTCGGCATTTCAATCAATCTAGCCGTTCGTATCTGTCTTTTGACAGCCGGACTGTGGTGGGGTGGTTTTGCGATTATCACTTTTGCTTTAGTAAAACAACGACAATCTTTACGCGAAACTCCAAAAGATAAAAACTTTTTATCAACCGGTATCTCAGAACTCGGCGGAACTTTCCGCGAGCTTTTCAAACTCAAACACACTTTAATTTTTCTCATCGCTTATCTGCTTTATAACGACGGAATACAAACGGTCATCAGCCAATCGGGAGTTTTTCTCTCGCAGGAGCTTTTTGTTGCCAGAGGTTTGGAAATTGATACCTCTTTTTTGCTATTTGCGCTTTTAATCGCACAAATAGTCGGTCTTTTCGGCGCGCTGGCTTTTGAAAGAATCTCTCGCTTAACCTCGACCAAAACAGCAATTATGATTTCTTTGATTATTTGGTCGGCAGTTGTTATTTACGCTTATAAATTTTTGAGTTCAACAACCGAAGCATATTTTATGAGTGGAGTAATCGGATTTGTGTTGGGCGGTTCGCAAGCGCTTTCACGCTCGCTTTTCTCAAAAATGATTCCCAAAGGGCGCGAGTCGGCATTTTTTGGAATCTATGAAATCTCCGAACGCGGAACGTCCTGGATAGGTCCGATCGTTTTCGGCTTTGTCGCGCAGATGACAAACTCTTACCGACAAGCGATATTAGCATTGATTTTCTTCTTCATAGTCGGAAGTTTGATTTTGTTTTTTACCGATACGAACCGTGCTGTTGAAGAGGCTGGAAATTCCATTCCGAATAAATTATAGAGCGAAATTTGCAGGCTTTTCATAAACGATAAATAGTTATAAAATTAACGATGTTTTTCGATTAAATTGAATTAAATAAAAAAGTGATTGAAACCTCAAAAGACAGAATCGTTACAATTTTCGGCGGCTCGCGGTGCGGTGAAAATTCTCCAGAATATAAGGAAGCCAAAGAACTCGGCGCAAAACTTGCCGAAGCCGGTTTTACTATTTGCACGGGGGGTTATCTGGGCATAATGGAAGCCGCTTCGCGCGGCGCACGGGAAAAAGGCGGTCGTGTGTTCGGAATTTTAATGAATCAGTTTAAGTCCGAGCCAAATCGTTATTTGACTGATAAGGTTGCTTCGAACCACTTTTACGAAAGGCTGCAAAATTTAATCGAACGTTCGGTCGGGTTTGTTGCGCTGCGCGGCGGCATGGGAACGGTTACGGAAATTTCGCTGGTCTGGAATAAATTGCAAACCGGCGTGCTTGAAAAACGCCCGCTCGTACTTTTGGGTGATAGCTGGAAACAGGTGGTTAAAGCGTGGCAGGAAAATTTAGTTGTGAGCGATACTGACGTTTCTTTTCTTGATTTTGCCGATAATGCCGACGAAGCCTGCGAGATTATCATAAAAAAATCTAAAGGAGTAAAAATTAATTGATAATATATGAATATTTATTAAATTGGGAGCAAAAATATTTGAAACAAGTTAAAAAATTAGCTAAATAACTATTATTAATTAACTATTAAATTATGAATTGTCCGAAATGCAACACGACGCTTTTACCGAATGCCAGATTTTGCGGTTTGTGCGGTTTTCAACTTCAATCGCAGCAATCGCCGACTACACCAAATAATCAACAGCAAGAACAAATAAATTATGTCAATATACCGCAACAGCCTGATTATTCAAATCAACAACAAGAGCGCGAAGCCTTTCATTTAGATACGGACGGACGAGGGCAGGGGCGCGGATACAGTTGGGAAATAGAACATCAGGGCGCATTTGCGCTCGCGGTCGTTAATTTGCAGCCAGGACAATCAATCTCCGCCGAAGCCGGTGCTATGGTTTCTATGTCGGCAAACGTCGAGCTTCATTCTGAATTGAAGGGCGGAGTTTTCGGGGCATTAAAACGAGCGGTCGGCGGTGAATCGGCATTTGTTTCAACTTTTACCGCTCAAGATAATGCCGGCGAAGTTACACTGGCGCCCGGCTCGCCCGGTGATGTGGTCGGTATTGAAATGAACAACCAAGTTTTTATGGTGCAGTCAAGTTCTTATTTAGCGGGTGATACAAGTTTGCAAGTTGATACAAGATTCGGCGGCGCAAAATCTTGGATAAGCGGCGAAGGCTTATTTCTTTTGCAGGTTAACGGAACTGGATTATTGCTCGTTTCATCGTTCGGCGCGATTCATCGGAAATCATTGCGTTCGGGTGAGCAATACGTAATTGACACAGGGCATCTGGTCGCCTGGGAAGGACAAATGCAATACAATTTGCGTAAAGCGGCTAAAAGTGGGTTTTTCCGAAGTTTCTTGAGTGGAGAAGGTTTGGTAGCGGAATTTATCGGACCGGGCGAAATTTTGATTCAAACCAGAAATCTAAGAGCCTTCGCCGGACTTTTAAGACCTTTCTTTCCATCACAGGGAAGCGGCAGCGGATTTAATATGAATTTCGGAAGTTAAACCTTTATGAATTAGGCTTTAATAATAGAAATTACGGAAAGAAACGGTAGCGTTTTAATTTAAAGACAATAATGGTTTTAGGCGAAACTAACCAAATCATTCAAGCAAGAAAAAAAAACGGCGAATTAAAACTTAGCGGGCATGCAGTATCCAGAGGCATTTCCATCGGTAAGGTGGTTTGCCTGCACGGTCGCAAAAGGCAGTTTTACCGTATTGAGTTGAAAAAATCACAAATCGAACAGGAATTGCGGCGGTTTCGCGCTTCGACGCGTCTCGCAAAATCACAATTAAAAAAAATCGGCGGAATAAAATCCGAAAACAACGACGAAGCCAAAGCGAACATACTCGACGCTCACCGCTTAATTCTCGAAGACAATTCGCTTCAAGCCAAAATAGAAACATTTATTCAGGAGAATAAAGTCAATGCGGAATGGGCGGTAAAAATGATTACCAATGCTTACATAGCAAAATATAAAACCGTTGCCGATGTTTATCTAAGAGAACGATACGTTGATTTACAGGATGTTGCCGAAAGAATTTTGACCGCCTTAAGCGGAGGCGTTAGGCAAAACTTTTGTCTGGAAAAAAACTCGATTATTGTTGCGCGAGAGATAACACCTTCGACATTGATTGAGCTTGCTGAATGCCAGCCAAAGGCAGTTATAACGGAAAAGGGCGGTTGGACATCGCATTCCTTTATTTTGGCGCGGGAAATGAATCTTCCCGCTGTAACAGGTGTAAAAGAAGTTCTACGATGTGCTAAAACGGGCGATGAGATTATCGTTGACGGATTTAACGGACAGGTTATTCTTAATCCTTCGATGGAAACAAAGGAAAAATTTAACCTCGTAGCTGCGAAAATTCAACAGTTAAATTTTGAATATTCCGAAAATTTTGAGACGGCAAACGAAAAACTTCAAACTCTCGACGGACGTGAAATTATTCTTCGCGCCAACATTGACCTGCCAACCGGATTGGCAAAGGCAAAAAATTATGCAGCAAAAGGAATCGGATTATGTCGTTCCGAATTTTTATTTAATCAAAAAAGAGGTTTTCCGTCCGAACAACAACAAATTGAAGCCTACCGAAATGTTGCCGAACGAGCCGGCGAGGAAGGCGTAAAAATACGCACTTTTGATTCGAGTTTCGAGCTATTTGCCGATGAAAACGCGGAAAAGGAACAAAATCCTGCCCTCGGACTGCGCGGAATTCGTCTGGGGTTATCGAACAAAGAACAATTTTGCATTCAGCTTCGCGCTCTTTTGCGGGCTTCCGCTACAAATAAGATTGATATTATTTTACCGATGGTTTCTGATATTTCAGAGATTTTTTTAACCAGAGAAATTTTAGAAAATGAAAAATCGAGATTAAAGAAAGGAAAAATAAAATACGGGAATCCTCGCCTCGGCGCAATGATTGAAATTCCGGCAACTGTTTTTATCATTGAAGAATTAGCGTCTGAAGCAGATTTTTTAAGTCTCGGAACAAATGATTTGGTGCAGTATCTACTGGCGGTTGACCGCGACAACGAATCGGTTGCCGATTGGTTTAGGACGCTTCATCCAGCGGTTATTCGTGCCGTAAAAAAGGTAATCCAAGCGGCAGAAAATAATAAGACTCCACTTATCGTCTGCGGCGAAATGGCAGGTTCACCTGTTTATGCGGCAATTTTGATCGGTCTCGGAGCTAAGGAATTAAGTATGAACTTAAATTCAATTGCGCGCGTCAGAAAAACCGTTTCGGGAATTGCTTTCGAAGAAGCACAAGAGATTTCCAAACAGCTTGAAAATTGTAAAACCTCTGACGAAGTAGAGAATTTAGTAAACGATTTTTTCCTCAAAAAATGGTCGCATCTTTTTTCTCCTGAAAGTTTGCCACTACAGAAGAATCAAAAATAAATTTCTAAAAAAATAGAATAAATAGTCTTCCCGAGATTTTATTAGAACAAATTTTTTTCATAATTTTAGTAAGTTTTCTTTATAAAACTAGTCTTACAAGTCAATAGAAAATTCTAAAAACTTTGTTAAGTTAAATTGTAGTTGTTGAACAATTTTTGTTAAAATATTCAAGCCGGGTAAACAGGGACAAGTTGAGCAATCGCTTTTTTGAAAAGATAAAAGAGGAAAGTCCGAACACCAAAGGGCGGCGAGCCGGATAACTTCCGGGCGTTTGTTTTTCAGTAAACAGACGACGACAAGCGCAACAGAGAACAGACCAGCCAATCCGATTCGGGGTTTTAGATTTCGGATTTTGGATTGGAGATGGGTGAAACGGTGCGGTAAGAGCGCACCAGCGCGTTTGGTAACAAGCGCGGCTAGGCAAACTCCTCGCGGTGCAAGACCAAATAGGGAAACGTAAATTTTAGCTGCTCGCTAAATTTTCTAAAGAAATTTGGAAAGCGTTTTCGGGTAGGTCGCTTGAGCGGTTTGGCAACAAACCACCTAGATGAATGATTGCTGACTGTTTTTATAACAGATACAAAATTCGGCTTACAGATTTGTCCTTAAATGCCCGGCATTTTTTATTTTATTTATCGCAACAGACTCGTCGGGGCGTCTTCGTTCCGAAGATTTGCCCTACATTTCAAAGAATGAAAACAAAAAATATTCTTTAAATAATTTCTTTTTTAGATAGAAAAGTTTTGCGAGCGTCGTCATTTGTAAAAGGCGACGTTCATCGCTTTTTAATGCCGGTTTTGTTAAAATCAATCAATGAACACAAAGGTTTTCTGGTTGTCGTTAATCGCGGTTTTTTTAGGTTTTGCGGGGGGCTTTTTATTGGCAAATGCCTTTAACAGAACCGAGTTAAACGATTTGCGGGCAGAAAACGAAAGATTAAAAATTTCGCAAGAAGGTAAAAATTCGGGTAATTCAGAAATAGCGTTGAGCGATGAAGAAATTCGCCGAAAAATATCCGAAGCCGACCAAAATCCAAATAATTTTTCTTTTCAGAAAAATTTAGGAATTGCTTTGTATCGTTACGCGACGATGAAGCAGGACACTGAAATGCTTGCGGAAGTAGCAAGACTTCTAAATCGAGCAGTTGAGAACAATCCGAAAGATTATGATGTAATAGTAATGCTCGGTAACATTTATTTTGATATTGGGTATTTCAAAAGGGAAAACGGTAAATTACAAAAGGCGAGAGAGTTCTATCAAAAGGCTTTAGAGCAAAAACCAAATGATGCGGATGTGAGAACAGATTTTGGGTTGACTTATTTTTTGGAAACTCCGCCGGAAACGGAAAAGGCGATTGTTGAATTTCAAAAATCATTAAAAGAAAATCCGGTGCATGAAAAAACTTTACAGGTTTTAACTCAAGCACTTTTAAGCCAAAATAAAACGGAAGAAGCGGAAAAGCACCTTGCGAAACTAAAAGAAGTTAATCAAAACAATTTGTCCATAACCGATTTAACAACTCAACTGACGCAAATTAAAAACAACGAGCAAAAATAATGAAATGGGTGATTATACTAATCTTATTTGCCGGATTAACTACGATAATGGCGTTGCGGTATCGCCGACAACTCCAAACCGCGCTTTACGTCTGGCGGATGTTTAAAAAAATGCGCCGGATGAACGATACCAAAGAAAAGCAAATCGAAAAGAAGGAAACGACCGGCGATGTTCAACTTATCAGGTGCGCAAAATGTGGAACCTGGATTCCGCAAAAAAACGCTTTGAAATTGCGCTCAAAAACATTTTTTTGTTCTGCAAATTGTATGGAAAAGGCTGTCGAAGTTAATTAATAGCTACTTCAGAAAAAAGTTTCAAAATACCATCCGATCATTTGTTCACCGAATAACAAAGCGATAACAGAACCGATACCAAGAAATATACCGAAGGGAATTCGGGTTTGAAAATTTTTTTCTTTTTGCCTTATAATAATTAAAATTCCGGCAAGCGAACCGGTGAAAGCTCCGAGAAAAATTGATAAAAGCGCCAGCCGCCAGCCAATTAAAGCGCCGACACTGAACATCATTTTAGCATCGCCTAAACCCATTGCTTCCTCCAACCCGCGAAGACGTTCCCAAATTTCACGGACGAGCCACAAAAAACCGCCCCCGACAATTGCTCCTAAAATCGCGCCCAAAATTGAAACAAGCCACGCAGGATAATCTTCCAATCTGTTTAAAGGGAAAAATCTAATGTCTGTAAAATAAGAGGAATCAATTAACAACGGAAAAATTACTCTAACCAGTAATGCAAAAAGTAAAAGCGGAAAATTAATCACATCGGGCAAAATCATATGTTCCGCATCAATAAAGACAAGCGCAATAATAGTTGAGACAAAAATCAAAGTAACTGGCAGAAACCAAGTAAAACCAATTTGCCAAAATACCAGCACAAAAATAATTGCCGTTAAAAGTTCGACTGTTGGATAGCGCCACGAAATTTGTTTTTTACAATCGCGACATTTTCCGCCTAAAATTAGCCAACTAAAAAGAGGAATATTATCGTATGGTTTTATCACTGAACCACACTGCGGACAAGCCGAATTTGGAAATACGATTGATTCTTTAAGCGGGACGCGATGTACAACGACATTTAAGAAGCTGCCAACAGCCGCGCCGAATAGGAAAATAAAAATATACCCGACAAAATTTGGTAAACCGGTTATTGTTTCAAAAGAAGCTAAAAAAATGTTCATTGAAAGATATCAGACGAGTAAGAACGAAAAATTAGCAGCGAGCGGGACAAAAGAAGTTTGTCCTTTCAGTATAATAAACATTTTAAAAAGAAAAAGAAAAGAAAAATGTAAGGTTTCTTCGCCGAAAGTTTCCAAATAATTGTCGATTCCTTAAGTCATTTAACCAAGAATTAGGGGAAGAAAACATCGGCAATTCTTTAAGGCAATGCAATTCTTTTTTTAAGAGTGTTTGGTATATTATTGAAAGCAGTTTGAGGATTACCTCTGAGATGAAATTAAGAAACAAGTAAACAATCTAAGGAGAAGTTAATGATACAAGCTAAAGGATATGCTGTTCACGGACCTGAATCTAAATTTGAGCCTTTTAGTTTTGAGCGTCGAGATTTAGGAGCGAGCGACATTCTAATTGAAATTCTTTATTGCGGAGTTTGTCATTCCGACATTCACCAAGCTAGAAACGAGTGGCAAAACTCGATTTATCCGATGGTTCCCGGACACGAAATCGTCGGGCGTATAGGGCGTGTGGGCGCGGAAGTGTCGAAGTTTAAAGAAGACGATTTTGCTGGTGTCGGTTGTTTTGTGGACTCGTGCCGCGTTTGCGAAAATTGCAAAAATGATTTCGAGCAGTTTTGTCAAAAGCATTGCGCGCAAACTTACAATTCGATGGAAATGGATGAAAAAACTCCGACGTACGGCGGCTATTCTTCCCAAATCGTGGTAGACGAAAACTACGCGTTGAAAATTTCCGACACGGAAAATCTCGCTGCCGTCGCGCCGCTGCTATGCGCCGGAATTACGACTTATTCGCCGCTTAAGCGTTTTAACGTCGGTAAAGGTCAGATGGTCGGCATCGTCGGTTTGGGCGGGCTTGGTCATATGGGCGTTAAACTAGCCGCTTCGATGGGTGCGGAGGTTACGGTTTTTAGCACGTCGCCATCAAAAGAAGCTGATGCGCGAAAATTGGGCGCGCATAACTTTGTCGTAACGCGTGAGCCGGAAAATATGAACCCACTCACCGGAAAATTTGACTTTATTCTCGATACGGTTTCCGCCGCGCACGATTTGAATATGTATCTTAACCTGCTGAAATTAAACGGCGCGATGGTCATTGTCGGCGTGCCGGACAAACCGGCGGAAGTCCACGCTTTTTCGCTTATCGGAAACAATCGCACGCTTGCCGGCTCAGGTATTGGCGGAATTCAAGAAACGCAGGAAATGCTCGATTACTGCGCTGCTCACAATATTACCTCAGATGTCGAAATGATTCCGATTCAGCAAATCGAAGAGGCTTACGAGCGAACCATCAAAGCCGACGTGCGCTATCGTTTTGTGATTGATATGCAATCACTCACAGAAGGAGTATAAAAATTCGCCGACAGAGGTAAATATAACCAAAAAATCTTTGTGGGTCATGTAAGTTACTCTGCCAACAAAAATAAAAAACTACAACGCTAACATTTCTAGTTAATTCAAAGGAATGTTGGAATTGTAGTTTATCACATAAGTTGAATACCTAAAGTTACCTTTAAGATTTAGCAAAAAGAAATACTTTTTACACTAAGCTTCACACTAACATATTTTGCTTTTTGCTTATTTAAACAAGAGAATTATAAAATGAAATAATGTATTCATCACCATCATCATCAAAGAGAACCTCATCGCCATTTGCTTTACGTACAATTACACTTCCAAATCGTAAAATGTCAGTTCCTTTATCAAAGCGTTTTTCCTTTCGACCTGGCTTTGGTTTTCCTTTAATATCAAGTTTTTTGCCGATTTCTAACACAAAATCTTTTTTCGGATTACTTGGGTTGACTTTACTTCTGATAATAACTAGCGGATTTATATTTTGCCATCCGCTAGAAACATATTGTTGTAATCTAATATCAACTTCAACCCCATAATAATCGCTAGATTTAGCTTTTCCGCTTCTTTCATTAATTCTAAATACTCTCACACCCTTAATTTCTCCAAAACCAATCCTTTTATAAATAAAAGGATTACCGCTCATACCACCGGATTCGTCGAGAGGTTCATCCGCTTCAATATCAAAAGAACCGGATTTAATAATTATAGGCGGGAGGTTACCGTCTAAAAAACTCTCCTCAAACAGTTTTAATAGTCTATAAACCACTACAGAACCGCCAACAATCAATGCTAAGATAAACAAAGGATTGAAGGAATTCTGTTGTATTGATTCTAGGGATGTTTGATCTTGAACATTTCGTTCTTCGGAATTCATAGTATATTCTCCTTGCTTTTAATTGTTTATATAAATCCGGTTTACTAAAATTGGGTCAGTTCTTCCGCCTGCTTAAAGTAAAGGTTTACGTCCGGCTTTGCAAGATAAGGTTTAAAGTATTCTTCTCCCCAATCTGCCTGTAGTTTTGAAAGCGTTTCTATTGCCCTTGACGCATATTCTCTGGCATTTACCCGATCACCATTTAGCTGGCTGGCGCGGGCGGTAATAAGCCATCCCCGCCAACCTGATTCTAGTTGTTCGGCATTTATAAAATATTCCTTTGCCTGTAACGCAACATCTAGCGCATCTGAATAGTTGCCTGTATTTAAATGTGCTTCAGCGAGCGCCAATTTTGCCGTATTAATTGTTCGCGGATTTTTAGTTTTTGTAGCTTGCTGTAAAGCTTTAACACAATTCTGCAAACCCTCAGAACTTTTCGAATTTAATGAAGTTTGTGCTAATCCAATAATACTAAAAGCTTTCAATGCCTCAGTAGAGTTTGTTTTTTCACTTATAGGCTCAGCATATTTAATAGCTTGAGTGAAGTTTCGCTCACTCAAAGCAATTTGTGCATTTACTAGTTGAATATAACTAAGAAGTTCTGGAAGGGAACCATCTTTATCATTTACTATTACCTCTGCTTTTACAAGGTTTTCTTTTGCAGCTTCAAAACGTCCTAATTGGCACAGCACATCGCTTAGATTAGCCAAACTGTAGGCAGAATAGGAACGACTACTTAATGATTCATACAAATCATAACTTTGTTCAAAACGGCGAAGAGCTTCTAAATATTTTTCTTGTTTCATCAGTACATCGCCAATTGTTAATTGAGCATACGCCCTATCCGAAACATCTTCTGAATGTTCTACCTCTCGGAATGCTTGAAGCGCAGCATCGTAATCATCAATCTTTAAACTGGCTTGACCGAGTATAAGATTAGCTTGCGAAACCTGTTTTTTGTAACCGCCTTTCTGGTAAAAGGGAAGAGCCTGCTTGACATAATTTTGCGCTACGTCCGGCTTGTTTTGTTGTAAACTTAAACTTCCAAGAGATAATAAAGCTCTTGCCTCATTACGACTTCCTTCATCTTTACGCGCAAATTCAAGCGCTTGCTGGAAATTCTGTTCAGCTTTTTCGTATTCAGCACGTGCTAAAAAGGCATTTCCAAGATCAATTAAACCGTTAGTGGCAAGATTTTCCATTCGCTCTTCTTTTGCCAATTTTATAGCTCTTGAGGCATAATCCTCGGCGCAAGTTGTTTTTCCTTCACTGGAGCAGGAACTGCTTATTTGCAGAATTGCTCTAATTTGCTGATATTTACTAGCTCTCGGGGTATTAATAACTTGTTCAAATTGTGTGCGAGCGGCATCCAATTTTTCTTGACTGTTTAGTGAAGCGCCGCGCTGCATCCTGACTTCAGCTACGCCTTCGTCATTGCTTTGGCGGTCATAAATAGCCTCGGCTCGGTCAAAGGCTTCGAAAGCTTTTTGGAATTCGGTTTTGCGGTTTAAAAGTGTGCCTAATCTCAAGAAGGCGCCGCCATTTTGTGGGTTTAGTGAAACTGCCTTTTCATAATTTTCAATTGCTTTTTCTATCTCTTCGTTTTTTTCATATGAGCGACCTGAATCAATATAAACGTAAGATTGTTCGGGAGAAAGTCGGGCAATTGTTTCGTAAATACTTATAGCTTTGGGGAAATCTCGCAAAACAGTTGCGCTGACGGCATCTATATAAAGCGATTCTTCATTTTGGACAAAAACAAACGAATTCAAACGTGTTTGTTCTTGTTGCAAATTTCTGACTTTAAGTAATTCATTTTGCGCTCGCCCGACATAATCCAATTCCATCCAGGCTTCAGCCAGGCGAGCGTGAGTGAGCATAAATCTGTCGTCTAGTTTAATAGCATCTTCGAGCATTTTACTCGCTTTATAATAAGTACCATCACGCAATGCTTCTGTTCCGCTGTTAAATAACTTTAAAGCTTCTGGGTTTTGGGTAGAGTAAGATGCGGTTGAGCGTAATTGGAAATAGGCAAACAAAATAACGGCAATTAAAATAGGAAGCAGAAGGAGAGTAGTCGGAGATTTATAATTGTATTTAGATATTGGATTTAAAGCCTTTAGGTTTGGGGAATTTATTTTCCATTTAAATGGTTTGGTTGGAAATTGTTCCAAACTTTGCAGCTTAGTTTTTATTTCGTTTAGGTCGGTGATAATCTCATCAGCTGTTTTATAACGCTCGTTTGGATTTTTTTTTAGAAGTTTTAAAGTAAGATTATCTAATTCGGGTAAAATCTGAGAATTAAATTTTGAAGGACTGGGTGGGTCAACTTTGACAATTTCGGTTAAAATTTTTGTAATTGTTGTGCCTTTAAAAGCAGGTTTGTTTGTCAGACATTCGTAAAGCAGTGAACCAAGCGAAAACAAATCGGTTCTGGCATCAATATGTTCACCTTCTACCTGTTCGGGCGACATATAATTTGGAGTGCCAAGTAATAAGCCGGTTTGTGTATGGAAAGAGGTGATTTCAAACGGATCCAAATTTTCCTTCTCGACGAGTTTTGCAATTCCAAAGTCGAGAACTTTAACGTAACCATCGCGTCGAAGCATAATATTTTCAGGTTTTATGTCTCGATGTATAATGCCTGCATCATGGGCAGCCTTCAAAGCTGATGTAACTTGTGTGATTACTTCAAGTACCTCGTGGATACTCATTTTTTTGTTTATAACTTCACGCAATGTAATTCCATCAACAAACTCCGTAACCATATAATGGTTTTGGTTGGTTTGCCCGATTTTGTGAATTGTTATGATATTTGGATGATTGAGCTTTGAGGCAGCTTGGGCTTCTTGCCTGAACCGTTGCACACGCTCTTTATCTTTTGTAAATTCTTCGGGAAGTAGTTTAATCGCAACTTTCCTATTCAGTTCCGTATCTTGGGCAGCATAGACTTCACCCATTCCGCCGCTTCCGATTTTTTTTATTAATTTGTACGAATCAATGTTTGGGGGAAATAAGGAATCTGAAAAATCATCTTTTACTGGATTAATGAGTTGTAAGCTCGATGCAACTTGTAGAATTTCTGTTTTCTTTTCTTTCTTACAGGAAAGTTTTGCTTTTTTTTGCGGAAATTTATCGGTAACAGAATTATCCACCAGAGACGCGATTCTATAATTAGCCGGGCGTTTCTTAGTGGCACTGAAAATTTCTTTGATTTTTTGCCACCGATTACGAATCATTGTTTTCGTATTGTCTAATCAATGTAAATGATTAACTATGATTTAACATTACTATTTTATTTTTCAGTTTGTATTAGAATCTCCTATTGCTAAGTTGTTGCAAAAGTTAAAAATCACGAATATTAACCAGGATGTTTGGAACCATTAAAGGCATTAATTCCACAACATTCAAGAAATATTCGAAGTTTTAGAATCAAAGTAAAAAAAGTATATGGATTAAAGATAATTTAGTCAATAATTTAAGGAATTTAGAATGAATTATCCTTTCAAACATACCTGTTTATTATTAAACTTGTAATTTTTAAACTATCAAGCCTTCCAGCTTTAGTGCTGTACTCAACTCACTTTCGCGCCTACTCAGTAGCCGTGTGACATATCGAGTAGTTTTAATGATTCTTAAATTCATAAACACTTCGCACGGATAATTAATATCCCTCCGTGTGTGCGTGCAGCCATTGGTTCATTTCTTCTTGTGTTGGTTCACGTCCTAGTTCTTTGTGCAGTCGGTTACTCACATAGGATTGCTGTTCGCGCACCAAAGCATCCAATGATGAATCATTCTCCAACGGCATTTCGTTCGATTGTTTCAAAAATTCATCAGACGTTTTTTCATCTGAATTGTTGTTAAGACTGTTAATTTCATCTTTATTAGTCATAATGTATATAGCTCCTTTATTACTTTCAAATTAATAGTTTGTAAAGTAAAAGAAATTCATTCTTCTTCTCATTAAAACATTTTAAGATGAAAAAGAAAGAGTCTCAAAATTTTTAAGATTTTAACTTCAATTTTTGAAATTGTCGCAACTGAAAAATTTTTGCTTTTGGTCTGTTTTCTGCCATACTGAACTGACTTCTAGCATTTGTGATTAAATACTTCCGCTTTTAAAATTAAAGATTTTGGCGCAAAACGGCGTGCAAATTGTAGAAATTAAAACTGAAAAATCCGATTATTTTTGGTATTCTAAAAATTACAAATGAGCTATAAAATTTTTCCGCTCGGAGACGGCGCTTTGACGGTTGATTTCGGTAATGAAATTGCCTTTAAACTTAATAAAAGCGTTTTAGAACTTGCCCAATATTTTGATAAAAACATTTTTGAGGGTTTTGTCGAAACCGTTCCTGCATACAGTTCACTAACGGTTTTTTATGACGTTTTCAAAGTAAAGAAAAACTTTCCAGAATTTCTCACCGCTTTTGAAGCCATCGAAAGTTTTATTGAAAATGCCCAAAGAAGTTTAGCCGAATTACAAATTCCCGAACCGAAAATAATTGAAATTCCCGTTTGTTTTGATAAAGAATTCGCACCGGATTTAGATTTCATCGCTGCTGAAGCTAACCTTACAAATCAAGATGTGATAGAAATTTTTACGGGCAAAATTTACCGTGTTTTTATGTTGGGTTTTTTGCCCGGGTTTTCCTATATGGGAGTGGTTGATAAAATAATCGCGACGCCGCGTAAACAAACGCCGCGTGTGAAAGTTGCAGCGGGTAGTGTTGGAATTGCCGATCGGCAAACTGGAATTTACTCGCTCGATTCGCCAGGTGGCTGGCAGATTGTCGGTCGAACTCCACTCAGACTTTTTACGCCTGAAAACCGAAAACCTACATTTTTATCGGCAGGCGATTCGGTGAAGTTTTATAAAATTGACAAACGTGATTTTGCCGCCGATTAAAAATAAAACAGAATTTATAGGATAAAAACAATTTTTTAATCCTCTCTGTCTGTCAATGCTTTTGAATTTTTCTTGATTATTATTTTAATGAGTCTTTTAATTCTGAGAAGCGGAATCTTATCTACGGTTCAAGATTTGGGACGTAATGGTTTTCGGCGTTTCGGTATAAATCCAAACGGAGCAATGGACAAAACCGCCGTGCGGCTTATCAATATTTTACTCGGTAATGATGAAACCGAAGCCGTTTTGGAAATGCACTTTCCGGCGCCGAAAATCTTGTTTAAGCAAAGTGCGATAATGTCGCTTGCCGGCGGAGATTTCGGCGCAAAAATTAATGGTGAAGAAATCGAAAATTGGCGGTGCGTTGCAGTAAAAAAAGGAAATATTTTAAGTTTTGAACAAAAAAAATGTGGAAATCGCAGTTATTTATCAGTAAAAGGTGGTTTTCAGATTAAAAAATGGCTGGGCAGCGCAAGTACAAACTTAAAAGCCGGAATCGGCGGTTTCAGCGGCAAAAATCTTCAAAAAAATGACCGCTTGTTTTTCAAGCAAAAGACAAGTAATGAATTTCAAAAGACTGATTACAGAATCTCCAAAAGTATAATTCCGATATACAGTTCTCTACCGCAAGTGCGCGTTGTCGCAGGCATGGAACTTAGCAAATTAACTACTGAAAGTCGGAAGAATTTTCTCTCGCGGAATTTTGCAGTTCGTAACGAATCAGACCGGATGGGATTCCGTCTTCACGGCGAAAGTTTGTATTTAAGAGAAAGGCTCGAAATGCTTTCTTCCGCCGTTAATTTCGGCACAATCCAACTTTTACCCGACGGGCAAATGGTAATTTTGATGGCTGACCATCAAACCACCGGCGGTTATCCGCGTCTGGCGCATATAACGGAAGTTGATTTACCGCTCGTTGCTCAACTCAGTTCAAACGATCAGGTAAGTTTTGAATTAATAACAATTGCCGCAGCAGAAGATTTGATTTTGCAGCGCGAAAAAGATTTGGGTTTGTTGCGAAGTGCATGTAATTTCAAAAATGCTCGTAATTTTTAATTCGTAAATTTTTATGTTTTATATTGATTTGAATTGTGATATGGGCGAAAGTTTCGGCGCGTGGAAAATGGGTTGCGACCAGGCTTTGATGGATATTGTCAGTTCGATCAATGTAGCGTGCGGATTTCACGCGGGCGATGCGAGTGTGATGCGCGAAACGATTCAAACGGCGATTGAAAAAGGCGTAGCAATCGGTGCGCATCCGAGCTTTCCCGATTTGCAAGGCTTCGGCAGGCGCGATATAAAAATGTCGGCACAGGAAATTTTTGACGTTGTGCTTTATCAGATATCCGCGCTGAAAGGAATTTGCGAAGCATTCGGCGCGAAACTTCATCACGTCAAACCGCACGGCGCACTTTATAATCAAGCAGCTAAAAATCCTGAAACTGCGTCGGCAATTGCTGAAGCTGTCAAAGCAGTTGACCAAGATTTGATTTTTTACGGTTTATCAAACAGCTTTTTAATTTCCGAAGCAGCAAAGCTTGATTTGCAAACAGCAAGCGAGGTTTTCGCTGACAGAAGTTATCAAACAAACGGGAGTTTAACTTCTCGAAGCGAGTCGAACGCTTTGATTCACGATCCCGAAAAAGCGGTAAAGCAAGTTTTGCAAATGATAAAAATGCAAACTGTAACGGCAGTTCACGGCGAGAAAGTTTCTCTCAAAGCGGAAACAATTTGTATTCACGGCGATGCCACCAACGCGCTTATATTTGCAACGGCGATTCGCCAAAAGCTAATTAAAAATAAAATATCTATTAAAGCGATTCAATCAAAAAAGCAAAAGTAAGAGATATATTTATCATTCGTTACATTTCATTTTTGATATTCTACTTTCCTAAAAAATTATGGAAAAGAGGAAAGTTTCATCGGCAATGTTGGGCGCAGCTTTTTTAATGGCGACTTCGGCTGTGGGACCCGGTTTTTTAACGCAGACGACTGTTTTCACGGTGCAGCTTGCCGCGAGCTTCGGTTTCGTTATTTTACTTTCGGTTGTACTGGACATTTTCGCACAGCTGAACATCTGGCGCGTGTTGACGGTCAGCGAAAAAAGGGCGCAGGACGTTGCCAATGAAACAATTTTCGGCAGCGGTTATGTTCTGGCGCTACTGGTTGCGTTCGGAGGTTTGGCTTTTAACATTGGAAATGTCGCCGGAGCGGGACTGGGTTTAAATGTTTTGTTCGGCATAGATGTAAAAATTGGGGCTGTGATGAGTGCGGTTATAGGCATAGAGATTTTTCTGTTTAAGGAAGCCGGTCGCGCGATGGACGCTTTTGCCAAACTGCTCGGCTTAGTGATGATTGTTTTGATTGTGTATGTCGTTTTTGTTTCTCATCCACCTTTCGCTGAAGCTGTAACAAAAACTTTTATTCCTGAGAAAATTGACGCTTTGGCGACGGTCACATTAGTCGGCGGCACGGTTGGCGGCTACATCAGTTTTGCCGGAGCGCATCGGTTGATTGACGCCGGAATCAAAGGGAAAGGGGCGCTTCGGGAAGTTAATCGCAGCGCAACAACCGGAATAATGCTTACCGCCATAATTCGATTTTTGCTGTTTCTGGCTTCGCTCGGCGTAGTAGCTACGGGTTTGACGATTGACAAAGAAAATCCGCCCGCGTCCGTTTTTCAAATTGCGGCGGGCGATGTCGGTTACAAAATTTTTGGCGTGGTGATGTGGTGCGCGGCGATAACCAGCGTTGTCGGCGCCGCTTATACTTCGGTTTCTTTTCTCCAAACATTTCACGCTCAAATCGAAGCGCGCAGTAAATATTTCATTATTGCTTTTATTGCTGTTTCAACGTTAATTTTTTTGTTAGTCGGCAGACCGATAACCGTATTAGTGGTGGCGGGGACGCTCAACGGTTTTATTTTGCCAATCGCGCTAGCTTTGATTTTGCTTGCTTCACGCCGCCGGAAAATTGTCGGCGATTATAGTCATCCGTTGTGGCTACAGATTGCCGGTTGGCTGGTTGTTTTGATAATGCTCATTTTCATTATTCAAAGTTTACTAAATCAATTTTTTTTATGATAAAAGAGGAAAGTGGTCAGTAGAAATCAGTTTATTGAGTCATTGTTTTAATACATCAAATTCAAAGGTGAAAATGTTGCTTTGGACATTGAGGTAAATAATAATCCGAAATCGGTAAGTTCCGGTGTCAGCGTAATCTTGTGTTACTAGTAGTTTAACCGAAAAAGATGCTTACTTCCGAATTGACAATCAATTGGCGGCGTGGCGATAAAATCGTTCCTTTATTTATTAAAACCGACAATGCCGGATATTTGCGCGACGCTGAAATTTTAATTGAAATTTTTAGTGAAGTTAAAGGTAAAACTCGAGGGGAATTAGAACGCGAATTAGAAGAATATGTAGGAGCTGGTACGGATTACCGAATTTTGCGCGGGTTTATCAAACTACTTACCGACCGGGCAGAATTTGACATCTCAAGCATCGCTGAACCAAGCGAAATCAGGCAGAAGCTTTTTCTGGAAGCACGAAAATTTCAACCTGTTTTGCCTGATTCGGAAAAAAGAAACAAGGTTTTGGAATCCGTCGCTAAAGAATTTGAGACAAATCCAGAATTGCTTTTATCAAGCGTATACGCCGATCTATTGCATCAGCAAAAACTCGTTTCTTTTGATTCTATTGCGCCGGAGGCTTTGCTTGACCGCTATAATCTTGCACAAGCGCAAGCCCTTTTATACAAATGCGTCGAAATGAAAATAAAAGTTGCACCTTCTGACACTGAAAATTACCGCTCGATTTTTGGCTGGATAAAACATTTTGGTCTAATTCATACGGTTCGAGGAAATTCTTCTAAGGGCTACGAAATAACATTGACGGGCGCAGCTTCACTTTTTCACCGCTCCCAAAAATATGGAATTCAAATGGCAGTATTTCTGCCTGCTCTGTTACTTTGCAAAGATTGGAAAATGTCCGCCGAAGTCATTCAAAAGGAAGGTGGAAACGCTTTTTATGTATTATCGAGTGAACAAACGGAGTTAAAATCCTATTATTCCGACGTCCCGGAATACAAGAATTCAGACATCGATACGTTGATAAAAGATTGGGAAAAATCAAATGTCATTTGGCAATTAGAGGAGAATAAGGAAGTAGTTGACTTGGGCAAAATGGCTTTTATTCCTGACTTTGTTTTAATTTCTTTAGAAAAAGATAAAGTTTATCTTGATGTTTTGGGCTTCTGGACACCAAAATTACTAGAGAAAAGGCTCGCCGAATTTAAAGCGGCAAATTTCCGAAATTTTATCTTTGCTGCCGGGCAAGAACTGCGCGGAAGCCGCGAAGAACCGCTCTGGGAAAGCGAAAACGTCCTTTTTTACAAAACAAAAATTGTACCGCAAGTTTTGGAAGAAACAGCGAAAAAATTTACGGGGTATTATTCGTAAAGTACAAGCAATTCCTAAATGAAGTATAACTTCACCTACTTTGATTTAACTGTGCTAAATGCGTGAAGGCAGTTCGTCGCATGATAATTCTTTGACAACTAATTTCGGCATGTTAATGAAAACATTCGTGTCAATGCGTTTAATTACTGGGTTAGGAAAACAAACCTGTATCATCTGGAGTTTTCCCGCCTTGAAATTGTCTGACATCGGAACGTCGCCTGCTAATATGTTCTTCGGTCGTGTTGCGTGTAATTACTTCATACAAAATTGCCTGCTTGTTTTCTTTTTTGCGCAGAATTCTCCCCAGACGTTGAATATGTTCACGCGAAGAACCAGAGCCGGAAAGAATTATCGCCACTCGCGCGTCAGGAATATTTACGCCTTCGTTCAAAACCTTTGAGGTGGCAAGTGCTAAAACGTCGCCTTTGTTAAAGGCTTCGAGCCAAAAACGTCTTTCCTTAATATTTGTTTCGTGCGTAATGGCGGGAACGAGAAAATTATTTGAAATACGGTAAACCATTTCATTTTCGGCGGTGAAAATCAAAACTTTGTCGTGTTTGTGGCGAATTAGCAAGTCTTGCAAAACTCGCAACTTGGCATTTGTTCCGAGTGCGATTTTCTTTGACTCGCGGTAAGCTTTCATCGCACGTCTGCCGTCTTCGCTCCGCGCACTCCGCATAACAAAAGTTTTCCAACCGTTAATTGAGCTAAAGGGAATGTTATTCGCCCGCACAAATTTGCGAAAAATGTCGCGTTGGCGTTGGTAAGTATCGCGTTCCTCGTCAGTCAAATCCACCTCAACTCTTTCGACAATATAATCCGCCAGATACTCGCCCGCTAGTTGCTGAGCCTCTATGCGATAAACAAATTTTCCGACAAGTTCTTCAAGCAAAGAGTTGTTACCGTCTGCGCGTTCCGGCGTTGCCGAAAGTCCGAGTCGAAACGGCGCAATAGCGAATTCCGCCGCGTATTTAAAGCCTTCTGAGGGCAAATGATGACATTCGTCGAAAATAACCAAACCAAATTGATTACCGATGCGTTCTTGGTGACGAAAAGCTGAAGCGTAGGTCGTCACGGTAATTGCCCCAATTTCGTAAAACCCTCCTCCGATAAGTCCGATTTCCGCATCGAAGGTTGAAAGCAAAAGGTCATACCATTGATTCATCAAATCAATGGTAGGCACAACCACCAGCGTTTGACGTTTACAAATCTCAATTGCCATTGTTGCGACATGTGTTTTGCCCGCACCTGTCGGTAGAACAATTACTCCGCAACGCTCATTATTTCTCCATGCCTCGATTGATGCGGTTTGATACGGTCTTGGAGCGAGGTGAAATTTTTGTTTGAAATCGAATGTATAGTAGTTTTTCGCTTCATCTAGATAAAGTGTTTTTGTGCGGATAAGTTCTTTGATTATTTGACGGTAAAGATAACCGGGCGCGCGATATTGCCACGTCCGTTTGTCCCAGATGAAAGCTTTCGGAACAGAATGAGTCTCACTTGCGCCTTCTAAAATTAATGTGCCCGATTCAAACTTGATTTTGAAATCGTAAGTGACTGAAGATGCAAAATCCATATCTAAAATTATGAAGAAATTGTGTGGCGTGTCAAACACCTTTCAAAATTTAATGGTTAAGTTAAGTAATGTATGACAAGTAAGTTTGATGCGCTTGCAATTTCGATATTAATCTAACTTTAGAAGGATAATCTACCAAAAAATTATCTTGACTTAACATTAAGATTCGTGTTTATAATCAAACTCTTTACTAATTTAACAAAGTGTTTTTGTAATTATGCTAGAAGTATTTTTATACTTCTACACTTCGCTTCCAATTGTCACAAAGAAACGCTGAGGAAAAGTTCTAGATGAGAAGATCGTTAATGGTCATTTTCTGTATGACTACCTTTTCCATCACATTAGCTTACATACAAGCCTTATCATTGTTTTTCAAGACAGCCAGAATTTATCGGATGACCTCAATGTGCATCGGTACCGGACGGAAAAATGATTATCGAAATACTATAACAATTTAAACCCGCTTAAATGTTGGCGTATACAAACATTATGTTGTTATTAGGGAGGTAAACTTAGTGCGCGTTGTAAAGCAGTTTCGTTCTCTGAGAATTAGCCATTATACGTTGTTAAGCATAATGCTGATTTTATTGTCTTTCCCAATAAATGCTCAGGAACGTTTAATTATTGTCGGTGGCGGGAAACGTCCTGAAGCAGCAATGTCCAAATTCGTCGAATGGGCAGGCAAGGAACGTGCGCATATACTCGTTATTCCGTGGGCGACAGCCGAACCGGAAGAAAGTTTTGCATATTTGAAAAAGGATTTTGCGGCTTTTAATCCAAAAGAGATTGAACTTGCTCCGATTGCTCCAATGAACGAGCAAAAGAAAGACAAATTTTTGAGTCAGCTTAAAAATGCGACGGGAGTCTTTTTTACCGGCGGTGATCAAGTAAAAATTATGGACGTGTTGAAAGACGAGTCGTTATTACAGATTTTAAAGCAACGCTATTCTGCCGGAACGGTTTTTGGCGGAACAAGTGCCGGAGCGGCAATTATGTCGCGGCAAATGATAACCGGCGAGGGAGATTTTACCGTTATTGATGGTAAAAAGGTTCAAACGGGTTTAGGATTGGGACTGCTACCTGATGAGGTCATCGTGGATCAGCATTTTATTAAGCGGCAACGTCAAAACAGGCTTTTCGGATTAATTCTGCAAAATCGTGAAAAATTCGGTCTCGGCATAGATGA
>MWVV01000031.1_pt1 | contig 53095 bp, 50 predicted proteins | sample 1047281 | NCBI WGS metagenome assembly MWVV01 (sample SAMN06349986, study PRJNA376086) | soil metagenome | isolation source: PT-2 sample Antarctic (ecotone) soil | place: Antarctica | collected 2015-01-13 | reverse complement strand
GTCCGCTTGTCTATCGATTGTACGAATATCTCCATACGCGCCGTTTGGAAAGAAGGTATTGTCTAAATTGCCGTCCGGTTTAAGACGCGCAATGTTTAAGCGTGGAACGCCGTTGACGGATGCGAAAAATCCAACCACAATAATGCTTCCATCGGGTTGAATAAGAATCTCCCTGACAACGGCTACAACATCGATATTGGTGCTAAAATACACAGATTGGAAGCTAGTGTCCGTCGTGCCATTGCTATTTAACCTAATGATTCTGTATCTGCTGATTAAAACCACATATTTTCCGTCAGCTTGAATCTCGATTTGATCGGCGCTGCCAATACTATCCGCAGTGAAAGAACTGTCGAGCGTTCCGTCAGCGTTCAGACGAACGAGATTCTTTCGGCTAAAACCGTTCACGGTGGTAAAAGAGCCGCCGACCATAATTTTGCCATCAGTTTGAACGGCGAGACTGGAAATGCCGCCGCTGAAAATCGGGTAAAAACTCGAATCCACACTGCCGTCAGGGTTTAGCCGCGCTAAACCGGTAAAATCCGCGCCGTTGACCTTTGTAAAATAACCGCCGATTAAAATTTTACCGTCCGCCTGTAGAGCTATCGTCGAAACCGATCTATTTTCAGAATATACAATCGTATCAAATGAAGTATCCGGACTGCCGTTGGTGTTGAGACGCGCAACTTGAGTCCGCGTCATGCCGTCGTTGGCGATGAAACTCCCGATGATCAAAATTTTACCATCCGGTTGAATTAGTATTTTTCCGATATATTCAGCGCCCGTGCTAAATCTCGTTCCGGAATTGAAAGTTGAATCAAGACTGCCGTCCGGGTTGAGGCGGGCGAGGTTTTTCTGTGGAATTCCGTTGATCCGGGTATAATAACCGGAAACGATTATCTTGCCGTCAGTTTGAATTGCCAAAGCTTCAATTGTTCCGGGAGCTTCAAAGTCTGTGTTGAAAGAATTATCGAGACTACCGTCCAGATTGAGCCGCACAAATCTGGAATATGTGCTGCTTGCGGGGAATCCACCGGACAACAAAATTCTTCCCGCCGCGTCAACGTCCCATTTGCCAACTGAAACCAGATTGCTAGGCGCATTGAACGTATTATCAAGGCTGCCATCGGAATTAAAACGAAGGAGTCTTTGACCGCTTCCCGCCAATATTTGTCCGTTTGATAAAACTTTAACTCGTAAGACAAATGCATTGGACGGAAAACTATTTGCCGGAACAAAAGACAAATCAATCTGTCCAGTGGGCAACAGTCTAGCAATTTTTACACGCTCGACTGCATTAACAGTCGCAAACTGACCAACAAAAACGATTTTGCCATCAGGTTGAATGTCAAAGTCATAAATGAAAGTCGAATTGTTGGAACTACCACTGTTCATTAAAGTTGGCACTTCAAATGTTGAGTCTGTCGTTCCTTCCGTATTATAACGTTGAATTCTACCGACGCTTTGAGAACCCTCTCTACTGCTACTGCTGACCAGAATTTTCCCGTCCGCTTGCAATGCGATTTTATTTATATAGCTAAAGATTGTACTTCCCGAACTGGACGCAATGGGTACAAATGTATTGTCAAAACTACCATCTACGTTTAAGCGGTAAATTGTATATAAAGCAAAACCTTGTGGCGGATATGAAAGTAAACCTTGTGAAAAGGTTGACGATGTCGAAACTATAATTTTCCCTTCCGGCTGAATTGCCCAGACCCTCGCCGAAGAACTTGCTGGCGGAGGCGGTGCGGCGAAGAGCGGAACGAATGAATTGTCTATACTGCCATCGGAATTTAGCCGCTTTACTATTGCAGGATATGAACCACTCACGGGGGAAAGTGCCGAACCGGCGACGATTATTTTCCCGTCCGGCTGCACAACCGCGCTTCCAATATTAAAATCACACGCGGCGCAATTAAATGAATTATCCGAACTTCCGTCCGAATTAAGCCGTACAACTTGATTTTTCGCCACGCCGTTGACGACAAATGTGCCGCCGAGAATGAGTATTTTTCCGTCGGGCTGAAGCACAAAATTTCCAACCGAACCGGATTCCCTCGAAGGTGTCGCGTTAAAAGACAAATCAACGCTGCTCGATTGGGCTTGCATTGTTACGGTTAAAACTAGCGTCAACAAAAATAAGTTTGCCGCCGACGAGATGCGTCTCAAAATTGTTTGGTGTAAATTCATTTTAAATGTTCCTCGTGCCGAAAATGTTTCGGTTAGCTGTTTTTATAGATTGTGACCTGGTGGTAGAATACTTTGAGTTTTTTAAATAAGAACATTTTATATTATTTAAACAGCATCTGTAAATAAAAACTTTTATGCTCGGAGCAAGTATCGGGCGCGGGGCGATGCGGATTATCGACGCGATAGTTCGCTGGCTGGCGTTTGGCGGAATCAGTCCGAATATTTTGACGGTGATCGGCGTGACAATTAACGTCGGTTGCGGCGTTTTGTTTGGGTTTGGTGAATTTTTCTGGGCGGGAGTTGTACTGATTTTTGCCAATTTCTTTGATATGCTCGACGGCAACGTCGCGCGTCTGACCGGGCGGGTAACAAAATTCGGCGCGTTTCTGGATTCATCGCTCGATCGGCTATCCGATATGGTGGCGTTTTTGGGAATAATAGCTTTTTACGCCAGCAACACACCGCTTCATTCGCTTCTCAACGTGGTTCTTGCCGGTGCCGGGTTGATCGGTTCGGTTATGGTTAGTTATACGACGGCGCGATCTGAAAGTATGGGCGTCAAATCAAATGTGGGATTTCTCCAGCGTCCTGAAAGAATGGTTCTGCTGATAATCGGCGGACTCTCCACATTTCCCGGTTCAAACTCTTTTTTCGCTAACCGCATGCCGCAGGTTCTCTGGATTTTAGCGATTGGTTCGATTTGGACATTTATCCACCGGATGTTTCACACCTGGAAACAGTTTCGGAGTATGGACATTGAGAATATAGAAGTTAAATAAAATTTTCGTTTTTGGTTCTTAGGTTTTAATAAAATAATGGAATGGCTATCACAATTTTGGGAGTCGCTGACGTGGAGCCGAATTATTCTCGGAACAGTGCTTTTGATTCTACAGGTAATCGTTAGTTACGCCGCGATCATTTTTGTGATGGTCAAACTTCCGGCTGATTACTTTAGTTCAACATATGCGAAAAATCATAATAATGACAGCCGTTTTTTAATTCGTTGGGGCGGAGTAATCTTAAAAAACCTGATCGGCTTTTTGTTAATCCTCGTCGGAATCGTAATGGTTGTTACCCCCGGACCCGGCGGGCTGACAATTCTGCTTGGTTTAATAATGATGGATATTCCGGGCAAGCGTCCGCTTGAGGCAAAACTTATTCAAAAACCGGCGGTTCTTTCGGCAATCAATAAATTACGCGCGCGTTACGATAAAATCCCTTTAATAATGGATTAGGATATGAGCTTGTTTAATATTTTTAAAAGCAAAAAAAAGTTGAACATAAAAGAGAATCGTGAAATGCTGCAAGCGCAGGGAAGAATAACCGATGGATTGATTATTGATTCCGAGACAAACGAGGCGGGCGAACACATTGCCTTCTATACATATAATATTCAGGGCGTTGATTTCGAATCTTCGGAAATTTTAACCGTGGAGCAATTGCAAAATCCGATTCAATACGCGCCCGGGGCAAAAGTCGGTATTCGTTTCGATCCGAAAAATCACGGAAATTCAACGATTGTGTAAAACGGAAAATGAAAAAATGTAAAGTTGATTCAATAAACAGTCTTACACGTTATCAATTTTAATGCCTATGTTCAAAAAAATTCTGATTGCCAATCGCGGCGAAATCGCGGTGCGCGTAATTCGCGCCTGCCGCGATATGCAGATAAAAACTGTCGCCGTCTATTCAGAAGCCGACAAAAATGCGCTCCACGTGCGGATGGCTGACGAAGCTTTTTGCGTGGGCGCGCCACCTTCGAATGAAAGCTATCTGCGCGGCGAAAAAATTATTGAAGCAGCGAAAAAATCAGGCGCGGAAGCCATCCATCCCGGTTATGGGTTTTTGTCGGAAAACGCCGAATTTGTCAGTCAGGCGGAAAATGAAAAAATTACTTTTATAGGACCTTCGCCGGACGCGATGCGGGCGATGGGCGGGAAAATTTCAGCACGGAAAATCGCCATCGAAGCCAGCGTTCCGGTTGTTCCGGGAACAACCGAGTCTCTGAAATCGGCGGAAGATGCTTTACAGACTGCTTTGCAGTTTGGTTTTCCAGTGATGTTGAAAGCTTCGGCGGGCGGCGGCGGGAAGGGAATGCGGTTTGTTGAAAATGTCGAGAATTTGAAAATCGCCTTTGAAACCGCGCAGGCTGAAGCATTAGCTTCGTTCGGTGATTCCAGCATTTATGTAGAAAAAGCGATTGTTCGACCGCGCCATATTGAAATTCAGATTTTTTCCGATAAACACGGAAACTATGTCCACCTGGGCGAACGCGAATGTTCGATCCAGCGCCGCCACCAAAAAGTTATCGAAGAATGCCCTTCACCAATCGGCGATCCCGAACTGCGCCGTAAAATGGGCGAATGCGCAATTTTAGTCGCCAAAGCCGTCGATTACGTCGGAGCCGGAACAGTCGAATTTCTTGTTTCCGATCTGGACAAATCTTTTTATTTTCTGGAAATGAACACGCGCCTCCAAGTTGAACATCCGGTAACTGAACTGGTGACCGATATTGACCTTGTGCGCGAGCAAATTCGCGTTGCCGCAGGAGAAAAGCTTTCCTTTACGCAAGACGGTATCACGTGGAACAAACACGCCATTGAGTGCCGCGTTTACGCTGAAGACCCGGATAATAATTTTTTGCCTTCACCCGGAAAAATTACCCGTCTGCAGATTCCGCAGGGCAACGGCGTGCGGGATGACAGCGGAGTTTATGAAGGCGCGGAAGTTTCAATCTATTACGACCCGATGATTTCCAAATTAGCCGTCGTCGGCAGAACGCGCGAAGAAGCGATCAACCGCTTGCGCCGCGCGCTGTCTGAATATAAAGTCGACGGAATAAAAACAACTCTGCCCTTTTTTCGAGAGATTATCGATGACCGGGAATTTATCGAAGGAAAACTGGACACAAGTTTTATAACACGCTTTAATGAGCGAAAAAAAGAAATAGAAATTGATGTGGTAACGCGGGATTTAGCTTTAATCGCCGCCGTATTGGCTGCCGGTTATAAACAAGTTTCGGAAATGCCGGGGAATTCGCAAAAAACTCCGAGCCGATGGACGATGGCAGGCAGACTTGCGGCGCATCAAAATCGTTTTTAGAAAAAATGTTTGGGAGATGAAAAATGGAAGAGTTTTTGAAACAGATGACGGGCAAGAAAATTGATATTTCGTGCGGGGCGAACTCAAACGTGCGTGGCGATGTCGTGGATGTGAAAGATGAAATTCTCTATCTGCGCGACGAAAACGAACGAATCGCCTATGTCGCAATTGATAAGATTTCCGTCGTTTGGGAAGTCAGTGAACAACAAAGTCGTCCGGGTTTTGTTTTATGAAATCTGATCCCAACAAGTTCAGAGGCTTTCTTCAAATGTCTTCTGAACTTTTGTCTAAATTTGAATCGGACAAAAATTTATTTGACAAAAATCATTCGTCTGTATCCGGCGATGCGCTTTCCCCAGTAACCGTCGAACTTTGAATAAGTTACGCCCTTGCTGCTTGATGCATGATAAAAACCATTTTCGTCGACAACGATGCCGATATGTCCGAGGCGGTTAAAAAATACGAGAGTCCCAAATTTAAATCGTTCGTCGCCTTCGACGCTTTCGGAACTGTGCCAGAGGCTCCGCGCGCTCGCGCGCTCATAGGAAAAGCCCGCGTCTTGGAAAACGCTCCAGACTAAACCTGAACAGTCATAAGAGTTTGGACCGGTCGAACCCATCCGATAGGGAATGCCGATTCTTTTTTGGATTGCAAAAAATAAATTTTGTTTAAATGGGGCGCTGCTGTAAAAGGTTTTTAGTGCGGAATTATACGAATTGTTATTAACGGGCTGCGAGGAAGTGGTCTTTTTAACTAAGGCAGGTGATTTTTGAGGATTAAATGTGTTATTCGGTAGTGTCGGTCTTTGACTGGTCTGGATTAACATTCCCGGTTGGGTTTGTTTGCTGTTCTCCGTTTGGTTGTCATTTTTAATTATTCTCGCGCGGTCCTGTGCGGAAGAATCATTAACATTTATCAGGCATAACAAAATACAAAATAGAAAACTACAAAAAGATTTACACACATTCATCGGCAATAACTCCTAATTTTTTTATTTATTTTCAGAAACCTTTGGGGAAAGACGAATAAACAATCACAGCTTTAAATGAAAACAGCTAAAATAAAATGCGGACTTTAAAATTCCTCTAGGAAATGTATAGCGCAAGGGGAAAATAAATTGTTTGATTATTTTAGATGTGAACAACGAAATTGTTGCTCAAGTTAAAAAGAAAAGCAAATTGCAAAATCACTTTAAATAAAAAAGCAGGCTTCAGAAAGAGTTTTTTTACCAACATTGAACCTGAACAGGATTGCGTATAGATTTGTGTTCAGAGCAGAAAAACAAAAATGGTCAAACAATGTTAGGAATAATTTATCTGTTTATAATGTTTCTGGTGGGGAATCTTATTTGCCGTCGATTTTACGATTTCATGTCGCTTCCACACCGGCTTGCGGGAACCTTTTTAGTTGGTTTTCTGGTCAGCACCTGGGCGACTTATTTATTTGCGCTAATTTTTTTTTGGACGCAAAATCCGCTGCTCTGGGGAAATCTTTTGTTTTTCGTCAGCACAATCATTTTTTTCTTCCTGTTTTACCGCCGAAATCAATTTGAATTTTCAAAAAAATCACTTTTTCAAAAACATAATACCGATAAGTGGGACTGGTTTTTTATTAGTTTATTTTTCGCTTTTTCGTGTTGGCTGATGTTCGGAATGTTTGGCTTAAGCGAAGGAGTTTTAAAAATTGATTCGATTATTTGGAATGATTTCGGACCGAATCTTTCGATCGCGCAAAGTTTCGCCGTCGGGCGCAACTTTCCAACTGAATATCCGCATTTTATCGGCGAGCCGATTCGCTACCATTTTATGTTTTGGTTTCAGACGGGAAATTTAGCGTTTCTCGGCTTGGACATTGACTGGAGTTTGAATATTTTAAGCGTTTTGACGATGACCGCGATGTTGGCGCTTTTGGTTGTTCTCGGACAAACGGCGTTCGATTCAAAAGCGGTCGGGCGCATCGCGACGACGCTTTTTTTCTTTCACGGGACACTTTCATACATACCGTTTTTGCTGAAATCAGATTCGCCAGCCGAGGGTTTTTCAAATGTCCTGAACTTGAATGAATGGCTCAAGTCAATCTATCTGTACGTGGGCGAGCAGTGGGGAATCTGGTCGCTCGGAACTTTTCTGGCGCAGCGGCATCTGCCGTCTTCAATCGGAATTTTCCTCGTTATTCTAATCTTTTTGATCAAACATATTCGTGAAAAAATCTCCGTTACGGAAAATCAGCAGGACGCCACGGCGCAAAATCAAAATGAAGAACCACGAGAAATTGTGGAAGCGGAAAACAACCGGCATTTCACGCCGCGCACAAGCTTTTTATTCGAATCTTCGCCCATCCCAAATCTGAAATTGTCGGATCGTGTTTTTGAAACTTTTATTTTTTCAGGCATTTTACTCGGACTTCTTCCTCTGTGGAACAGCGCCGTCTATGTATCCGCCTTCGCGGTGATCGGCGGGTTATTGCTGGTTTTCCCCGTTCGCGTCTATACATTTTTTTTACTGGCTGTATCGGCGCTCGTTGCCGTTCCGCAAATTCTTTTTCTCAGAGCCGGAGGTTCCAGAAATATCTCTGAACTTTTCCAGTGGGGCTATGTCGTCGATCCGCCGAATTTGGGAAATGTACTGCAGTATTTTTCATTTACATTTGGGATGAAAACCTTACTCGCGCTCGTTGCTGCGGCTGTTCTCTCCGCTTTTCATCGCCGTTTGTTCGCCGCTTCGTGTGTTCTGCTGATTCTCGCCTTTGGCACAAAACTCAGCACGGATATCATGAACAATCATAAATTTTTGCATATTTGGGTGATTCTGATAAATTTGTTTGTCGCATCCGCTCTGTGGCGTCTGAGCCAGCGGGCAGTTGCGGGAAAAGTGGTTGCAGTTTTGCTTTTTGTGGCGATTACGCTCGGAGGATTGATCGAACTTTTTCGCATTAACAACGATACTGTCGTGGATGTACCTCTAAGCGGCGGTGCTTTTTATGAATGGCTGTATGCCGAAACAACGCCTGAAGACGTGTTTTTGACAGACAAATATATTCATCACCCGATTTTGCTTTCAGGTCGCCGCATCTTTTACGGCTGGCATTATTTTGGCTGGTCGATGAACTATCCGACAAAAGAGCGCGATATAGTTTATAAAAAGTTATTTGAAGAGAGAAATCCGGCTAAACTAATTTGGCTTCTCAATAGAAATAACATTAAATACGTGGCAATTGATGACAATCTGAGACAAATCACATTCAAGGACACACTCAACGAAGCGGTTTTTGAAAAATATTTTCAGAAGGTCTTTACCGACTCAGAAAAGAAGAACGGCTCGCTCATTGTCTACAAAGTTCCGCCGGAGGATCAGGCGAATCAGATATTAAAATGAATTGATGTTTTAAAAAAAATAAAATAAAAAAAAGAAGCCGAAAAATATCGACTTCCTTTCTAAATTTTTTATCAGGTTACGCTGAAAATGAAGTTCCGCAGCCGCAGCCGCCGGTTGCGTTCGGGTTTTCAAAGGTAAAGCCCGAACCCATCATATTTGAAGTATGGTCAACTGTTACGCCATTCAGATATTGTGCGCTGAACATATCCACGAAAAGGCGTACGCCTTCTTTTTCAACCAGAAAATCACCTTGTTTCGACTCTTCTTCAATATTGAGACTATATTGAAAACCCGAACAACCGCCCGGCACGACTCGTACGCGAAGTCCCGCCGTTTCGGGCAAATCTTCCTCGCTTGCCAAAAACTTTTTAATTTCCGTCGCCGCGTTCGACGATAAACCGATTTGGATATCCGGTGCTGCTACTGCTGCCATTTTTTTATAAACTCCTTACAAATAATTTTGAAAAATTTGATTAAAACAAATCTTTACTTTAATTTCAATTTTAGCGGGCTTTCGACAAAATAACAAGTTCCGGCTTCAATGCTTCAATAGATACTTGTCTGGCAACTTCTTCCGCGATCGCGCGAAACGCTTTTGCCTGCGGCGATGCAGGATTTGAAACTACCACGGGAACGCCCGCGTCTCCGCCTTCACGCACTTCCATTCCAAGCGGAATTTCACCCAGATATGGGAGGTTATATTCGTTAGATAATTGTTTTCCGCCGCCGGTTCCGAAAATGTTGTAGCGCGTGCCGGTATCAGGCGCGATGAAATACGACATATTTTCGATTACGCCGAGAACCGGAACAGCGACGGCTTCAAACATTTTGACGGCGCGCCGCACATCAGCTAGCGAAACTGCCTGCGGAGTGGTCACTAAAACCGCGCCCTGTACGGGAACGAGCTGCGCCAGAGATAACTGTACATCGCCGGTTCCAGGCGGCATATCGACGATTAAATAATCAAGCTCGCCCCAATTTACATCAGACAAAAACTGTCTAACCACGCCGTGAAGCATCGGACCGCGCAGAATCATCGGCTTATCGGGCGGAACCAGAAGCGCCATCGAAATAACTTTTAAGCCGTGCGCTTCAAGCGGAATTAACTGATTATTAAAAACCTGCGGTTCGACGTTTCCGATGCCGAGCATCAGAGGCACATTCGGACCATACACATCGGCATCCATCAGTCCTACATTTGCGCCGTCAAGCGCGAGCGAGACGGCTAAATTGACGGCGACGGTTGATTTTCCGACTCCGCCTTTACCTGAAGAAACTGCAATAATATTTTTAACGCCCGCAATCGTTAGGTTGTTTGCAATTCCGCGTCCTTCCGGAACGACCGCGTCCATCGTTACAGAAACGTTTTCAACACCTTCGAGCGCGCCAACCAGTTTTCGCGCTTCTTCTTCAAAAGCTTCTTTAACCGGACACGCCGGAGTCGTCAAAACGATTCGAAAGAAAACATCTCCCTTGTCAATCTTTAAATCTTTAACGAATCCGAGTGTTACAATATCCTTTTTCAAATCAGGATCGATAATTTGACTTAAAGCTTCTAAAACCGATTGTTCTGTTAATTGATTCATAATAAAATATTAATCTCTTGTAATTATTTTCACAATGCGGGACATATAAAAGTATCGTTAGAAGTCTAACCAAACAAGTTTAAAAAGGGTTTAATAAATTAGTGGGGATTGTTTATGAAGGAAATATATTTTTACTCGCTTGCAAACTGCACAACTTGTCAGAAAGCTAAGAGAAGACTTGATTATCACCGAATTACAGTAACCGAGTATCGAGATTTAAAAGAAGAGCCGCTTTCGACGGAAGAAATAAAAAAGCTAGCAAAAATGTTAGGTGGAGCGGAAAATCTTTTTTCTCGACGTTCGGTCAAGTTTCGTGAGCTCGGATTGCGGGACAAGGAGCTTTCCGAAAATGAAATGCTCGATTTGATGGCGGGCGAATATACTTTTCTTAAACGTCCCATCTTGGTGATGAACGACAAGGCAATTGCCGGATTTTTTGAAAAGTTTTTTGATGAATTCGTTAAAAGCGCGAAAAGAGAATTAAGAATTTATTGAAATTTCCTGACTTTTCGGCTGGCAGCATAAAAAAAGTTAAAAAAAGCGAATTCCAAATTATTTGGAGTTCGCTTTTCATGATTCACTGAAGAATTTTGATTAATCGTTATTGCGGCGCGTGTCGGTGCGATTAGATGTATTTGTGTTGATTTTTTCAACATCGACTTCGGTGTGGCGAACAGTATCACTAACAACCTGATCGCGTTCTTCGACAGTTTTGCCGACACTGACTTCTTCGACAACCCGCGCTTGTTTTGAAACAACCGCCTCTTCAGAACGTTCGGTTAATTCAATATCGCCTTCCTTAAAATTACTTAAGTCCGAATCAGTAACCGCGCGATTGACCGGATTACGATTGACATAAACGTGTTCTTCACGCAGGCGAACGTGTTCTTCAACCGGCTTTTCAACGACTCGACTACGGACACGCACACCGCCCTGTTCAACTGCACGCTTGCCAACCTGTAAATTTTCTTCAATTACCGGAATTGCCTTATCGCCTTGGTTAGCGGTGTTGGTGTGAGTTGTTTGCGAGTTTTGAGCAAAATTTTGCTGGGATGAACTACCATCGACGTCAATTGCGCCGTTGTTGTCAAAAATTTCGGCAACTTGTCTGGCTCGTTCATTTGAATCAACGTGAACCGTTAAAATAGCTTCCGCATTTCGCGCGGCATTTGAATAGCTGCGCGCTTCGGTTTCATTATCACTAAATAAATTTCCAAAAAAACTGCTGATATTGTCGCCGGTTGACGTACCTGTTCCGGTACTTGTATTGGCGGTGGAATCACCCGTTCTGCCTTGTGAAAAATCGATATTCTCCTTAACGAAACCTTTTTGAACCAATTGGTTCATTGCTGTCTGTGCCTCTGTTTTGCTGTCAAATAATCCTACTACTGTGTGTGTCATCTTTTTTCTCCCTTTTTGATTTATTAATATTTGAAATTATTTTGATTGATGTCCTTGTTCCGCTGAATTTTGATTTTCAGTAGAACGTTTGATTTCCACATCCTCTTTTATCAAAGTGATTTTCTGAGGCTGATGGGTTTGGACGACTTGTTTTCGCACGTGTAATTCTTCAATCAACACGAGACGCTTCTGATAAAAAACTTGTTCCTGAACAACCGGAATAATCATTACTTCGCCGTCCTGTCTGACCGCCGGACGTTCCTGCACAATCTGATTGATTGGAATTCGCTCGACATCAACTTTTTCCTGAAATAGCGGAATATCAACAATTTCTTCGTGTTCGCTGATTTTTTTGGAAATAATAACTTTTCCCGTTTCGACGACCCGCTTTTCAACGACCGCTTCTTCCTGAATAACCTGGAACACAGCATCTGTTTGATTTTGCGCGAAGTCAAAGTCTTCAAGATTTTCGTTTGAAATTTCAGTATTGTTATTTACCATTTTATCTACTTCACTCAGAATAATATTTACAGATTGCGATATAAATTCTATTTCAGATTTTGAAGTTTTGGAAAAGCAACTAATGTTCCATAGTTGGAAAAAAGACGGATAGAAAATTATCAATGCGACTTAAGTCTCGTAATTCCAGCCATTAAAAAAATAATCACAACTTTGCGGAAAAGTTAAAAGTATCGATAAAATCTGATCTGATAAAAAATTAGTAGATTTAATTTTTGTGTTCAGTATCAAATTCATACAATTTCATTTGGTAAGTAGTTGGGAGCGGTAAATAAATTAATTTGTTAAAATCGGAGTTTGTAAAAAGTGTGAATGATTATGAATTTAACAATATTAGATAAATACAGAGAGGCGCGAAAAAATAGTTTTGGTTTCTTTGAATTTGAATGCGGATTGATTGAAGTTTCAGGTACAGAAGCCATTCAGTTTTTGAATGGCTTAATTACCATTGATGTAAAAAGCCTTGAAATTAATCGTTGGAAATCAGCGGCTTTTCCGAACGCGCAGGGAAGACTTCTAGCTGTTGTGCGAATTCTTCGGCTTGATGAAAAATTTCTTTTTATTACCGAAGCACAAACGCACGAAAAAATATTTCAAAATCTTTTTCGTTTTACTTATGCGGGAGATTTTAAGGTTACGGACTTAACGGAAAGTTTTTCCTGTTTCGCGGTGCGCGGAAGTGAAATTCCAAAACTTAGATACAAAATTCCAGAGGCAAACAAAATTACTGAAGCTAAATTTGCCAATGGTGAGGATGGCTTTTTAATCGATGCTTTTCGCGCCAAAGGCTTTGAAATATTCTTCCCGAAAATAACGAAAGATAAATTCGCAGATGAATTAAAAAATCTCGGTGCAATCGAAATCGACAAGTCAACGCAAGAAATTTTGCGAATTGAAAACGGCGCTCCAAAATACGGTATTGACGCCGACGAAACGACAATTGTTCCGGAACTCGGCATCGAAGAATTAATCAGCTACAACAAAGGCTGTTACATTGGTCAGGAAATTATTGCTCGAATCCATTTTCGCGGACACATCGCCAAACAACTGACCGGTTTGATTCTTGAAAAAAACGTCGCGCCAAACAGTGAATTAAAATCGCTCGACGGCAAAAATGCTGGCAGAATAACTTCAGTCGCATTTTCGCCAACGCTCAAAAAATTTATCGCGCTCGCCTTCGTGCGTTACGACTTTTTGGCGGAAGGCACCGAGTTGAAAATTGGCGAAATAACGGCGTTGGTCAAACATTTACCGTTTGTCGGAAAGATAAGCTAAAATAAAATAAAAGATAGAAATTATAAAAAACGAGTTCGCAATTTTCGCGGCAACAAACGATAAAAGTTTTTGATAATCCGGTAAAAGTTTCGGGCGAAGATGCTTTACAAAATATTGAACTCGATTTGACGGAGATTTGGTAAGAAATGAATATTGCCCAAATAAATAAAAACGAATTGGATATTGATTTATCAAATGCGAAACTCGCCTACACAATTATTCAATCTCTACTCACCAATCAGGAAGCATTAAGCGATTTGCTGGCGGTAATGGCGCACGTTTTGGACGAAGATGTGGCGAAGGCTTTGACAAATACGAACGAATGGCAAAATTATATTGATTCCAAACGCGAACTTGAAACTACAAAGTTGCAGATTGAAAAATTCACCGAAGAGATGTTGAAATTGGACAAATAAACAATGATTTTTGACTTAATCATTATCGGCGCGGGACCAGCAGGAATTTCTGCCGCTTATGAGTCACAAAAATTAAATCTAAATTATTTGGTGCTGGAGAAAAATTTAATCGGCAGCACTATTTATCAATATCCAGTTGGATTAACGGTTTTCTCGACCATTAACGAACTTGAACTCGTGCCAAACACGCTTTTTCCTGCCAGAGATAAGCCAACGCGTGAAGAATTGCTTTCGTATTACACGCGCTTTGTGTTGAACAATAATCTTAATGTGCAGTGGGAAGAAGCGGTTGAAACGGTTAAAAATCTGGGCGCAAATCATTTTTTAATAAAAACCGCAAAAGGTGAATATGAAACGCAAAAAGTTTTATTTGCGTTCGGCGCGATGCAGTATCCGCGACATTTGGGCGTGAAAGGCGAAGATTTGCCGAAAGTGCATCATCTTTTTCGCGAAACTTATCCGTATGTCAAAAAACACGCGCTCGTCGTCGGCGGCGGGAATTCGGCGGGCGAAGCGGCTTTGTTTTTGGCGCAGGAAGGCGCGTACGCGACACTAGCGACATTTCGCAAAGATTGGGAAGAAACGGATCCGAAGCAGGGCTGCATCAAACACTGGGTCAAAGAGCCGCTCGAAGCACAACTGGAAAAAAATTGTCTGGACGTTTTTTTTCTGGGAAGCGTCGTTGAAATCAGAGAAAAGGAAATTGTTCTGGAGTCCGAGAGCGGCGCGATTGAGATTTTACCGAATGATGTCGTATTTATTTTAGTCGGTTCGGACGCGGATTTGACGATGCTTGAAAATCTCGGGGTGGCAATAAAAGATTCAAAATACGGACAAATTCCTGTTTACGATGAAGAAACTTTTGAAACAAACGTCCACGGAATTTACGTCGTTGGACATTTCACGGAAGCGCGACACATCGCGGGGGCGATTGAAGTTCCCAAAAAGATTGTTCCAAAAATCGCCGCGACATTTGAGCGGGCAAAATCTGTTTAAGAAAAGCCAAAAAAACCTATAAAACATAGATGAATATTGAGCGGGCAAAAGAAATTCTCAAAAGTCAGTTTGGCTTTGATTCGTTTCGGATGAATCAGGAGCAGGCGATTGAGGCTGTTTTGCAGAAGAAGGACTGCGTCGTGCTGATGCCGACCGGCGGCGGTAAATCTTTATGTTATCAAATTCCGGCGCTGATGCTCGACGGTTTGACGGTAGTTATTTCGCCGCTCATCGCGTTGATGAAAGATCAGGTTGACGCGCTGAAAAATAACGGCGTTGAAGCCGCATTCTTAAATTCGGCGCAGACGAGCCGCGAACAGACGGAAGTATTTCAAACAGTTAGAAGTGGCAGATTGAAACTGCTTTATGTCGCGCCCGAACGTCTTCTGCAAACCGGCGACCAATTTATTGATTTTCTAAAATCGGTTGATGTCTCGCTTTTTGCGATTGATGAGGCGCATTGTATTTCGAGTTGGGGACACGATTTCCGACCGGAATATATGCAACTGGCAAAGTTGAAAAGGTATTTCCCGGATGTTCCTTTGATTGCGCTGACGGCGACCGCCGACAAACTTGTACGCAAAGATATTGTCGAGCGCTTAGCGCTGCAGAACGCCCCGCTTTTTGTTTCGAGTTTTAATCGTCCAAACATTTTTTATAAAGTCGAAGCAAAACGGAGTTCTTACGCTCGTCTGCTCGAATATCTCGAATCGCGCAGAGAGGAAAGCGGCATCATTTATTGTCTAAGCCGTAATTCGGCAGAATCTCTGGCGGCGGATTTGCGCGATGAAGGGTTCGACGCGCTCGCCTATCACGCTGGACTTGATAAAGAAACGCGCGACAAAAATCAGGAGTTGTTTTTAAAAGACGAAGTGAAAATCATCGTCGCCACGATTGCGTTCGGAATGGGCATCGACAAATCAAACGTGCGATTTGTCGTTCATATGGATTTGCCAAAAAACATCGAAAGTTATTATCAGGAAACAGGCAGAGCCGGGCGCGACGGTTTGCAAAGCGAAGCGCTTTTGTTTTTTAGCTGGGGCGATCTCAACAAATTAAAAGGCTTTGCAGAAGTTGAAGGAAACCGAGCGCAGACGGAAATAATGCTCAAAAAACTGAACACGATGGGCGCATTCGGCGATCTGAAAACTTGTCGGCGAAAATTCCTCCTCAATTATTTTTCCGAAAATTTAACTGAAGATTGCGGACATTGCGACAACTGCAACACGGAATTTGAACGCTTTGACGGAACGATTATCGCGCAGAAAGCCTTAAGCGCTGTTTATCGCACCGGACAGCGATTCGGTTTGAGTTATCTGATCGATTTTCTGCGCGGCTCGCAGGCAAAGACGATTCGGGACGAACATCGAAACTTGAAAACTTATGGTGTCGGCGCCGACATTTCCAAAAATAATTGGTTTGACTATTTCAAGGATCTTATCGCGCAGGAATATCTTGCGCAGTCCGAGGGACAATTTCCGGTAATTTTGCTCACTGAAAAAAGCGAAGCCGTTTTGAAAGGCTCTGAAAAAGTTGAATTATTTAAGGTCACGATAAAAGAAGACAAAAAAGCGTCGCTTGTAAACAAAGAAACCGCGCATCCGTATTTGCCGGATTTATTTGACGATTTGAAGCGTGTACGGACAGCCTTCGCCAAAAGTGAGAATGTGCCGCCGTATGTCGTTTTCTCTGACGCGACGCTAATTGAAATGGCAACATATCTGCCGCAGACGACCGATGAAATACGAAAAATTTCCGGTATCGGCGATTTGAAATTGCAAAAATACGGTTCGGATTTTTTAGAGTTAATCGTTGATTACAGTGAAACGAACAATCTCGCCTCGCGCATTAAATTAAAGTCGCCGAAGCGTGAAACTAAAACGCGCGCCAAACGCGATTCGAGCGGGCAAACCACTTACGATGTTTCTCTGGATATGTTCAAATCCGGGCTTTCAATTTCCGAAATTGCCGAATCGCGAGCGATGGCGCCCAGCACCATCGAAACGCATCTCGTCCGTTTTATTCCAACCGGCGAAGTGAGACTTGAAGATTTAGTTGACACTGAAAAAATCGAGCCGATCAAAGCCGCAATTATTCGTTTAAATACGGGATTTGCCGTCGCGCCGGTCAAAGAATTTTTAGGCGAAAATTACAGCTATGGCGAAATTAGAGCAGTTTTGTCAACGATGTAGAGGGCAGCCAGCTTACAAGTGGATGAATAGGATTGAAATTCGGTAGTAAACAAAAGGTAATGCTGAAAAAATCACCGCCAAAGTAAAAAAATAAACTGACGTCAATTTGCGTTCGCTCCTGGGGGCAATTTAAGTACCGAAACAAATCATTACGAAAATGTTTAGCGATATAAAAAACGGAAACTGCTTAGTAATATTCGCCTTCCAAAATTTATTTAGATTTATTTTTTATTAAAAGTTTTTCTATCTCGCCTGAAAGTTTTTCAACCGTATCTTTGCGAAATCCCCATTCGTGATAAGTTACAATGCCTGTCTGGTCAATGACGAGATGCGCCGGAAGGAGCATCATAAATCCGCCTTTTTTTTGCGGGTCAACGATTTTTTTGTGCGGTGCGTATTTTTCGACAACGCCGAAGCCGTTCGGAAGCACCTGATAATCAAAACGGTATTTTTGCAAAAAACCTTCCAGAAGGGCTTTGTCGTCCGGCGTTGGCGCGAGAAAAACCACGTTCTTATCTTTATATTTTTTAACCAACGAATTTAATTCGGGCATTTCCGTAATACAAGGCGGACAAAAAGTTCCCCACAAATTTATGACGACAACCTGCCCGCGCAGTTTTTCGAGATTGTATTCTGTTCCGTTAATTGACGGAAGAGTAAATGCGGGAGCCGTTTGTCCTTTTAAACCAACTAAATCGGATAGTTTAGTTGGCGGAGTTTTCTTTACTTCCGCTGCCGTCTGGTTGACGATTTTCGGAGCGGGACTCACCTGTCCGAAAACGATTCCGAAAGCGAAAAGATTAAGCAATATTGGTAAAATTAGTTTTTTCATTGATGTTTTTTGTATATTTCCTTATTTTTCTTAAAATTTAATTTTTGACTTTCAGAGTTTTGCACAAATAAAAAAGGCTTTGGTTAAGATGACGTAAAGAAATTGTTAAGAATGTAAAATCTATCGAAAAGCTATTGTTTATTGACTTTTGTTGTTTGATAATCAAATCTGTGAAACAATCCTGGATTTTAATTTTATTAATCGGTGGGCTTTTAGCATTGCTTGTTTTGTTAGCAGCGGTGCAATATGTTTGGCTCGGACAAATCAGTGATGCCGAACAGGAGCGTCTTCATAAGCGTCTGCAAACGGACACGCAAAATTTTGCTGAAGATTTCAACAAAGAAATTCGCGGCGCGTATTTTACCTTTCAAGTTGACCCGGGCGATTGGCTTAAAAACGATTGGGCGGGATTTAACGATAGATATAAACTATGGCAATCGCAGACAGCTTATCCGCAATTAATTAAAGATTTTTATTTTGTCAGGAAAGAGTCGCCGCCGATTCGATATGATTCGGGCGCGCAGGATTTCAAATTAACCGAATGGACGGAGGAACTACAGAAAGTTAAACTGAAAATTGTCGATGAAAAAAATAATACCGTCGAACCTGTTGCGATAGATACGTTTACGCTTTTGATGCCAAATTACACATCGGGTATGGAAACGTCTGTCGATGAAAATAATGGTCCCATTATTAAAAGGAATTTATCGGGTTATCTAGTAATAAAACTCGATGAAACTGTTGTCAATCAATTGCTGGAAGATTTAAGACAACGTTATTTTTCAGATGAAGCGACGCATTACAATCTTTCGATTGCAAACAAATCCGATTCAAAAATCGTCTTTTCAACAACTCAAAACTCGTTGAACGCGTCGGAGACAAGCGATGCGAGCATTTCGCTGTTTGATTTGTCAATGAGCAATTATAGGATGACTGTCAACAGCAACATATTTTCATCAAACAAAAAAGCGAACCAAAATAAAACTCAAGACATAACTAAAAACCCGCCACTAAAGCCCAGGATAACTAAGGACGATACTCTCAAAGTCCAGATGACTGACAGTCAAAACGTTAAATCGAAAGGAATCGAAACAAAAGGATGGTGGCTTTTGAATGTGCGGCACACGGACGGCTCGCTCGAACAATTCGTCGGCAATACGCGGCGCAAAAATTTAGCCGTCAGTTTCGGGATTTTGGGACTTCTCGCAGTGAGCGTAATTTTAATTTTTTTTTCAGTCCGTCGCGCCCAGGTTCTCGCACAAAGACAGATAGATTTCGTTTCAGCAGTTTCACACGAATTCAGAACGCCGCTTGCAGTCATTTATTCGGCGGGCGAAAATTTAACCGACGGTGTTGTGAATAATGAAAACCAGGTTTCGCAATACGGCAATCTCATCAAACGCGAAGGCAAAAAACTTTCGCAAATGGTCGAGCAGATTTTAGAATTTGCCGGCGCGCGTTCGGGAAAAAGAAAATATGATTTCCGCGAAACAGATGTCAAAGATGTTGTCGAAAATACTTTGAGGGAGTGTCACTTTTTGATTCTCGAAAGGGATTTTAAGGTTGAAAAGGAAATTGCCGATAATTTGCCGCGCATTCTGGCAGACGGAAACGCACTTGGACAAGCGATTCAAAATCTAATTGCCAATTCCGTGAAATACTCGAACGGCAGTGCCTGGGTGAAAATTTCTGCAAAAAACGGAGATGGCAAAATAAAAATTGTGGTCGAAGACAGAGGCATCGGAATTGCGGCGAAAGATTTGAAACATATTTTCGAGCCATTTTATCGTTCAAAGACAGTAATTGATGAGCAAATTCACGGTAATGGCTTGGGGTTAAGTCTCGTCCGGCAAACTGTCGAAGCGCACGGCGGCACGATTTCTGTAAAAAGCGAGTTGGGGAAGGGAAGCCGGTTCAGTATTCAGTTGCCAGTTATCAGAAAAAACAAATCTAATCTAACAACTGACTACCTACTACTATGAAAATTTTATTGGTCGAAGATGAGGAAGGTTTAATCATCACCTTAACCGACCGTTTGCGAAGCGAAAACTTCGATGTGAAAAGCGCAACGGATGGTGAGGCAGGTTTATCTTTCGCACTTGCCGAATCTTTTGATTTAATAATTTTGGACGTGATGCTACCAAAAAAGAACGGTTTGGATGTATGCCGCGATTTGCGTCAAAAAAATATTACAACTCCCGTTCTACTGCTCACCGCGAAAGGCGAAACGATTGATAAAGTATTGGGGTTAAAACTCGGCGCGGATGATTATTTGACCAAGCCGTTTGAAGTTATGGAACTGCTCGCGCGAATTGAAGCCCTTCTTCGTCGTTCTCCAAAGACCAATCAAAGTTCGATTGAAACATTTCATTTCGGCACAATCGTGATTGATTTTAGGCAGGCAACGGTTGAAAAAGATAATCAACAGATAGAACTTTCTGCATTGGAATTTAAGCTTCTTCAATACCTGATTGAACATCGCGGCAAGGTTATAAAACGTAATGAATTGCTCGACGAAGTTTGGGGCTATAACGCAATGCCTTCGACGCGGACGGTTGATGTTCATATCGCTTGGCTACGGCAGAAACTCGAAGAAAATCCGCGCTATCCAAATTTTATACAGACGGTTCACGGTCTTGGCTATAAATTTGTTGGATAAAAATTTAGTTGTCCATTTAAAAAAGGACAGTTACCAGTAATTTCTAGACCATAAAATGTGAAATTTTTTCAGTTTATGAAGTTCGGGTGTTTTGTGGAGCAAACCCTGTTAAATGAGCGGGCGCAAGATGCCGCGCAGAATGCCCATAATGACGATTTTGTCAGCTGCTGCCATAATCGAAACATAATTTTGATTGGCGGGACGAAGCTCAGCTTTTGCGCCGTCACGGAAAAACTGTTTTAAGACGACCCGCTTATTCTGCGTCAGCGCGACAACCACGTCGCCGTCGCGGGCAAACGAACGCTTTTCGATCAGAGCTACATCGCCCGAACAAATATGCTCGTCAAGCATCGCATCGTTTAGCACACGATAAGCCCGCAACCGTTCAGGTGTTTGGTAACCCAACAAAAATTTTGGAACAAACAACCGCTCTTTTTCCCAATCTTCAGCCAGCGCTTCATTTTTTTCGACGTCGAGCCATTCTATTTCGCAGACTGATTCGGCAATCGTACTAACAGGGCGCAGGTCAAGACTAAAACAACCGTTTTCACGGCGACGCGAAATTAAACCCTGACTCTCTAAGGCTTCGATGTGTTTGGCGACTCCGGCTTTTGAAGCAACTCCGAGATGCCAGGCAATTTGCTGATAAGAAGGGACATATCCGTGATTTTCGACGTATCGCAGAATATAATCCAAAACCTCTTTTTGTCTTCTGGTGCGCGGCTGCATAATCTCAAGAGTTTATTAGTTCCGAGGGATAAGTTCAAGGTTTAGGGTTTGAAATTCAAAGTCTATGATTCGAAAAGGTTATACAACATTGAATCCACAGTTCCTGTAATATTAAATCTGTAAACAGCCATAGAGAATCTGTTATAATGAAACAAATAATTTTGGAGGTTTTGCTTTTATTATTAATATTCACGGATTTACGCAGGGCTTGAAGCATAATCAATTACGGCGGATTGAAAAACTTTCCACGCGCCGTGTCCCGCCCGAACAAATTGTCTCGCCGGAGCTTGCGCGGCAGTTGTCGGAAATCTCTTTTGAAACCGGTCGGCAAATCGGCGTGTTGATCAATCGAAAAGGACAAGTTGAATATGTGATGGTCGGCACCGCGAAGCGAATTGAGATGCCAGATTTTGGGCGCTCGCGCGCCTCCGAAGAACGTTTCCGCGGTCTCCGGTGCGTTCATACACAACTTCTCAGCGAAAAACTAACGCAGGACGATTTGACCGATCTCGCGCTGCTTCGTCTGGATTTGATGGCGGTCATTCAGGTTGACGGAAAAACCGGTCTGCCGAATCTGGTTCATTCAGCGCATCTTCTTCCGACGACGGCTGAAAAAATTGAAACTGAAAGTCAATCTCTGCCTTATGAATTTCTTGAGCCGAATATTCCGGCACATCTGGAAACAAATTTTATCCAGCTGATAAATTCTCTGGAAAACGAAATGGCGCGCAATCGTTTGACGGCGCGTTCGCGTCATACGAATCGTGATCGTGTAATTTTGGTTGGCGTAACTACCGGTTATTTATCCGAAGCCGAAGAATCAATGACCGAACTTGAGGAACTCGCGTTGTCAGCGGATGTCGTGGTTCTCGATAAAATTATTCAGAGGCGGCAAAAGATTGATGCGAAAACTGTTTTGGGAACTGGAAAACTTGAAGAATTACTCGTCCGCACAATGCGACTCGGCGCGGATTTGATAGTTTTTGATACAGAGCTTTCGCCGTCGCAGGTTCGCTCTCTTTCCGAAGCCACGGATTTAAAAGTTATCGACCGTCCGCAATTAATTTTGGACATTTTTGCCCAACGTGCCCAATCGCGTGAGGGAAAACTGCAGGTTGAACTCGCGCAGCTTAAATATCTTCTGCCGCGGCTTGTAATGGGTCAGAATTCAGCGTTTTCGCGTCTGGCAGGCGGCATCGGCGGACGCGGTCCGGGCGAAACGAAACTCGAAACCGACCGCCGACGGGTGCGGGATAAAATAACGAATCTTGAAAAACAGGTTGAAAGCCTTCGACGTCAGCGCCAGGAACGTCGTAAATCCAGGCTCGACCACAATGTTCCGATAATTTCGCTAGTCGGTTACACGAACGCCGGAAAATCTACTTTGCTGAATACTTTAACGCAAAGCAAAGTTTATGCGGAAAATAAAATGTTTGCGACGCTCGACCCGACTTCCAGGCGGCTTCGCCTTCCGATTGAGCAGGAAGTAATTATCAATGACACGGTTGGGTTTATCCGTGATTTGCCGGAAGCTCTGGTGGCAGCGTTTCGCGCGACACTGGAAGAAATTAATGACAGCGATTTGCTGGTTCACGTCGTGGATGCTTCGGACGCGCAGTGTTTAGCAAAAATTGAATCGGTTGACAAAATCCTGAGTGACCTCGAAGTCAATAATATTCCCCAGCTAATTGTTTTAAATAAGTCAGACTTAATTGATGAAGTAACTCTGCAGTCGCTTGAAAGAACGCTTTTGATTGACAAAGGAAGCAGAAGTGTGTCAGTTTCGGCTATTCAAGCCCAGACATTAAAATCTTTACTTGACGACATTAGTGAAGTTCTAGCCAAAGATTTGCACCACTCCGCTGCTCACATCGTTTGAAATTCAAATCGCTCGAATGAATTACAGATGTGAAAATCAGTGGTCCGGAAAAAACATATCTGCAAACTAAAGCCCCTATGAGTAAAAATTTGCAAGACTTAAATTCGCCCGGGAAAAGGGCGCGAAGGACGCTGGAGAAATACATTTTTCAACCTTTTGAGAACGTGCCTGAAAATCAAAAATTCTGGCTCGGTTTTATACTGCTTTGCTTGATCACGACCTTTCTAATTCACAATCCTTTCTGGCGAACGGCAATCGAACAATACAAAGAAGGCGACATCGCTTACGAAAGCATTATTTCGCCGGCTGATATTACTGTTGTTGATGAAGAGGAAAATAAAAGAATCAGGGAATCCGCCCGCAACGGCATCACGCCGATTTTTACATTTGAAGCCAAACGCGCCGATGAAGCAGTACAAAGTTTTCGATCGGCTTGGGAAAATCTTTCCCGAAGTGCCGCAAACATCACGAATACTAATTCCCAGCTTGATACAAACTTAAAATCGCAGGAACAATGGACCGGCGCGGGGGGTGTGGAACTCGGAAAAATATTCGGGGCGCGTAAATTTAGCGCCAATGAACTCGAATCAGTCACCAGAGTTTTGCGTGAAAACGCCGAAGGCTCGATTTACGGCGATCGGGATAGACAGTATTTTCAGGAAGAAATAACGCTGATTGATCGCCAGAAGCCCAATCAGCAATCGGTTGTTAAACTTCCCGAAAGCGGAATGACGCCGCTTTCGGCAGCGCGGAGCAATCTCAGAAATGATTTGTTGCAAATTATAAGTTTATCGGAAAAAGAAGTGGAAGCGTTTTATTCTGCGCTCGCGCCGCTCATTCAGCCGAGCATCGTTTTTGACAGCGTCGCAACAGAAAGCGCGCGCGATGCAATCGAAAAAAGTGTCGAGCCGGTTAAAATCTCGCTCAAGCGGGGGCAAACCGTTGTTCGCGAAGGCGACACAATTACCTCAAACGCGCTTTCGCAAATTTCCGCCATCCGTAGTTACAGTTCTTCAACCCGACAGCTCAATCGTTTTTTTGGACTTCTGGCAATAATTTCAGCTTTATTTTGGATCGCCTGGAAATTTATTCTGCATCGCGGCATTGTTCCGCGTCTTGTCCTGACCGAACAGCGAACTTTCGCTCTGTTCGGATTTGTAATTTTGATTCAGACAATTCTAATGGCGATATTTTTTCGTCTGGCGGAATTTACCGCGATGCAAAATGTCAAAGCTCCTCTAAATGATCCGACACTTTGGAGTTACGCGATTCCTTTTGCTTTCAGCAGTTTATTGATGACTCTTTTGGTTGAGCGGCGAACGGCGCTTTTTACAGGGCTTTTTGTGTCGCTTCTCGCCGGGCTGCTTGCTCCGAAAGGCTTGGAGTTTGCGATCTACGCGGCTATTTCATCAGCAGTTGCCGTTTATGGAATCGGCAGTTATCGAAGCCGCCAGTCGGTAACAATGGCGGGCGCTCTGATTGGTTTGACGAGCGCCCTGACGGCAGTCGCTTTAATCGGTTATACGCAGCAGCCTTTTACTTTAAATACAATCCTTCTCGCCGTTGGGTGCGGTTTGGCAAGCGGTTTGATGACAGCGGCGGTGACAGCTGTTTTTCTGCCGATGTGCGAAAATCTTTTTGGGATTTTAACCGACGTCAAATTGCTTGAATTATCAAATGCTGATTTGCCTGCTCTGGGACAACTCGCACTGCGTGCGCCCGGCACAAATCAACATTCGCACGCCGTCGGTCAGCTTGCGGAAGAAGCCTGCCGGGTAGTCGGGGCAAACGGACTACTGACGCGAATTGGCGCTCTCTACCACGACATTGGGAAAACCGCTGCGCCCGAACATTTTGTTGAAAACCAGTCAGGGAAAAACCCGCACGACCGCCTCCGACCGGCGCAAAGCGCGAAAATAATTATTAGTCACGTAACTTACGGGACAAAGCTTGGCAGGGAAATGAATTTGCCGTCGCGAATAATTGATTTTATTTCGCAACACCACGGAACTCGCACGCTGCATTATTTCTTGGAAAAAGCTCAGACCGAAGCGAGGGATGTCGAAGAAGTGCAGGAAAGTGATTTTCGTTATCCGGGACCGAAGCCGCAATTTAAGGAAGCCGCGATTATGATGATTGCCGACAGCTGCGAGGCGGCGGCGCGTTCTCTGTCCGAGCCGACACCAGAAAATATTCGGTATATCGTTAACAAAATTATCGACGCGATTTTGAGCGATGATCAATTGGACGAGTGCGATCTAACTTTACGCGAATTATCGCAAATCCGCGAATCAATGATTAAATCCCTGGTCGCAATCTATCATTCACGAGTTGATTATCCAGGTTACATTCCGCCGGGTTCAATTCAAAAATTGATTATGTCCGCTGAAGAGGACAGCCCGGAATTTGGAATGCGCTTTAAAAATCCGGCTGACATTCCCATTAGCCGGGGCGGCGAAGTCGAAGACGAAGCGATTAGCGCCTTAAATCAACCAAACATTGATTCAGAAGCCGCTGTCAGCACGGTAAAATAACAAAATTTTAGAAATCGAATGCTACATTAAACTGATTTCGCGTGCTAAATTAGCTCTGAAAAAATGGTATTGTTTGTCCGAACATTACAGCTTATTAAATTTAAAGAGAAAAACGGGTGAATATCACATTGTCTGTCAAAGATCGGATATTCACCCAAAAACAAAATACTTTTTAAATTATTTTTGACTTTTATTGATTGTTTCTTTTAATTCCTTTCCCGGCTTAAAATAAGCCACACGTTTGGCTGGAATATCGACGGCTTCACCGGTTTTCGGATTGCGCCCTTTTCTCGCATCACGTTCACGAATTCTGAAACTGCCGAACCCGCGTAATTCAATTTTTTCGCCTTTGTTAAGACTTCCGATAATACTCTCGAATATAATTTCGACTAATTGTTCGGCATCTTTCTTGGTCATATCAGCTTCTTTTGCAACTGTTTCAACCAAATTTGCTTTTGTCATTTATCTTTTCCTCATTTTATTTCAGGATGTCATTAACAAAGCTTAGCTGTTAGCTGTTTTTTCATCAGGATTTTCGCTGGAACTTTCGCTCGATGCCGTTTCAGAATCTGACGAATTCGTTGAATCGTGATCTTCGACTAATGCCGTTTCAGCTTTTGTCTGCACGCTTTCGGAAGATTCAGCTGTTGCCGCATTGGTCAAAGAATTTTCTTCGGCGGTTTCGGCTTTTTCGTCTCGGGAATTAACTGTTACTGAGTTTTCAGATTCAGACGTATCATCGGAATCTGTCGTATCAGACGTTTGCGATTGATTGACAGTATTATTTTCGTCAGCTGCTATTGCATTTTCATTTGAAGATTCGACATTGTCTTCATCCTTAATCTCAATATTTTCATTTTGAGTAGAGGCAGAATCATTTTGATTATCGCCCGCATCTGATTCGACGGCTTCAGCTGAATCAAATGAAGTGTCAGAATCAACGGCTTCGAAACTGTCATCAATAGAATCAGATAAATCTTCGTCGTCCAAGTCTTCTCCAAAATCTTCATTAAGAGCTTTTTCCTCAGCCTTCAAAGCTTTTCTTTCTTTTTTGGATAACTTGGATTCTTCTTTTGTTTTATCTTCAACCGGAGTTCCTCCTCCGCGTTTCAGATTCATCAGTTCGCCGAGCGAAGTCATTCCGCCTTTAGCTTCTGAAGAATAACTTTTTGTATCGATTGGTGCTTCTTCTTCTTTTCCGACTGCTCTGGCAGAGAGTCCGATTTTTTGCACATCGTGTTCAATGCGGAGAATTTTAAAGTCCATCTCCTGACCAATTGAAACTACATCTTCCGGTTTTTCGACTCGTTCATCAGAAAGCTCGGAAATATGACACAAGCCTTCGAGCTCTTCACCGAGTTGGACAAATACGCCAAAACCGGCAAATCTCGAAACTTTTCCTTTGACCACGTCGCCGACTCGGTGCGAAGTAATAAAAGTTTCCCAGACGCTCGGCGTTAATTCTTTAATCGACAGCGAAAGTCTATGTCCCTGTGTATCGATGCTGGTAACGACTGCTTCAACTTCCTGATCTTTGCGCAAAACATCTTTCGGGTGTTTGATTTTTTTTGACCAGGAAATATCAGAAATATGGACTAGACCGTCAACGCCTTCTTCTAATTCAACAAACGCGCCGAAGTCAGTTAAATTTCTGACTTTGCCCTTGACGGTTGAACCAACTCGATAACGCTGACCGATTGTTTCCCAGGGGTTAACCTGAAGTTGTTTCATTCCAAGGCTGATCCGGCGTTCGTTGGTGTCGATTCCCAAAACCTGAACTTCAACTTCTTCATCCGGATTCAAAAGTTTTCGAGGACTTTTCGAGCGTTTCGACCAGGACATTTCAGAGACGTGAACTAAACCTTCGACGCCCGGTTCAAGTTCGATAAAAGCGCCGTAATCGGTAACGCTTGAAACCTTGCCGCTCACTTTTGAATCCAGCGGATAAACTTCCATTACTGTTGACCACGGATCAGATAAAAGTTGTTTAAAGCCAAGTGAAACCTTTTCCTTTTCGCGGTCAAGTTTTAAAACTTTAACCTGAATATTGTCGTTAACCTTAAATTGTTCGTTTGGATTGAGCAGCCTGCCCCACGACATATCAGTTACGTGAAGAAGCCCGTCAATGCCGCCGATATCAACAAACGCTCCGTATTCGGTGAGGTTTTTAACCGTTCCGTCAACAATATACCCTTCTTCGATTTGACCCAGAGTTTCGGCTTTATGTTTATTGATCACTTCGTCGGTCAGAGCTTTGCGGGAAAGAACGATGTTATTTCGTTTACGGCTGAATTTTATAATCCTGGTTTCAATTTCCTGACCTTTAAATGAATCAAGGTTACGAATCGGGCGGGAGTCAACCTGTGAACCGGGAAGAAATGCTTCCACGCCGTTGAGGTCAACGCGCAAACCGCCTTTGGTTTTGTCAATAACGAAACCCGTAATCGGAACTTCATCATTAAACGCAGTCTCGATCACGTCCCAGGCTTTTCGGTTGAGCGCGTCCATCCGGGAAAGCAGCGGTGGCGCGTCGCCCGAGTGAATGCTGCGAATGACAACTTCGACATCATCGCCTTTTTTAACATTTATCTCGCCGTCGGGCGAAGTAAATTCCTCGATATCGATGATGCCTTCTGATTTATAACCAAAATCAACCAGAACTCCGCGGTCAGAGATGCCGACAATTTTTCCTTCAACCAATTCACCTGAATGATAAATTGTCTGTTCCTGTTCAAACTCCTGAAGAATCGCGCCAAAATCCATTTCAGATGAACTTTGCGATTCGTCAGACACTGTTTGAGCATCCTGTGTAGATGAAGCTTCTTCCGATGTTTCCGCACCGGAATTTTCCGTGATTGTTTGTTCGTTGACCGAAGTTTCAATATTTGTTGATTCTTCAGTGTTGTTAATAACCTCGTTTACCATTATAAATTATCTTGATTTCCCTTATATTAAAGTAGCTGTTAAATTGAAGCGCTCGTCATTTTATCTAAAAAAGTGGAACAAATGAAATAAAAATTGATAAAAACCTGCGAAAAAATTCACCGGACGCTACTAACGAAAACTAATAAAATATTTTCAGAAAATAATCTGAAAATATTTTTCGTAGTAAAATGGAGCATAATTTTTTTTGCTTGGCTTCTGTCTTTCAAGTATTTGATTAGATAAAACTAAAATCTACACGTCGAGGTGTTTATCTGTCAAGACAATAAGTAATAAAAGCGCGATAAATGAGCAATTTGTCAGCAAATAGCGAACGGTTTAAAAGAGAAATTGCCTGACGGTCAAAAAAATTCAAAATTACGAACTCAAATTCGCCTTCAGTTAAATATTTAAGGCGTAAAAATCGTTTTTTGCCTACGGGATGTTTTTTTACCAAAAGGTTTTTGAGAAAATCCGTGCAATTTATAAATTTAAGCAGATTGTTGACAATGGACAGTTGAAGTTTTGCAACGTAAAATTAAAGTTTTGGAACTGGAGCAGTAAATGAATAAAGCAGGAAAAATAGTTTCATTCAATCCGCCGTATGCGATTCCGGGCGGTGAAATAATAATTGAGTGCGAGAATTTCAAAATTGACAGCGAAAATGATTTTGGGTGTTTTTTTAACGGACAAGCCGCCAAATTAATTGGCGCTTCTGCAAACCGCGTTCTGGCGATTATCCCTAACAATCTCGAGACGACTGAAGTTCAAGTTCATCTTGAAAACGGCGGTGAAAGAAGTTCTTCCAAAAGCATTATTGTCGGACGAAAAGTAGCCGGCGAAATGCATATGGTTGCTAATCCGGCGGTTGATCCAAGTGACAATTCGATAATTTTAACTCGTTCCGGTTCACGCGGGCAGCAGCTTCCGGCAACTCTGTTTCGCTTAAGCGCCGACGGAATTCTTGAAGAGATGACTGCCGAAGTAATGAATCCGACGGGTATCGCTTTTAATAAAAATCAACTTTATGTAACGGCGCGTGCTGACGGAGAAGTCTGCCGGATTACGGGTGATGAAGAAGTCCTGCCGTATGCCTCGGACTTGGGTATCGCTACCGGGCTGGCTTTCGATGAGAGCGGCGTAATGTTTGTCGGCGACCGAAGCGGAACGATTTATAAAGTTTTTGATTATGGAAACTCCGAAACATTCGCCGTGATAGAACCTTCGGTTTCAGCTTATCATTTAGCCTTTGGACCGGATGAACAGCTTTACGTAACGGCTCCGGGTTTGTCGAGTTTTGATGCGGTCTATAAAATCGGAAAAGACGGATTCGAGGAAATTTATTATCGCGGTTTGGGAAGACCGCAGGGATTGGCTTTTGACACGGAAGGCAATCTTTATGTGGCGGCTTGTATTGAAGCCAGACACGGCATTGTCAAAATTTCAAACGGCGGAGAAAAGGCTGAAATATTTGTCGCGGGAATGAATGTGGTCGGAATTTGTTTTACAAGAAACGGAGAAATGATTGTCGCCACCAACGACTCGGTTTTTAGTTTGCCTCTGGAAATTTACGGAACGCTTCTGGATTAAAAACAATTGTTTAAAACAAAAAAAGGCTTAGACGAAAATCTAAGCCTTTTTTTGTTTTGCCAGAAAATTACTGAGGTGTCGGCGTTGGATTTGGTTCACTTCCGCGTTTTTTGAGCTGCGGCGGGGCTTCATCTTTTTTATCAGAACTCGATTCACCGGATTCGGTTGAATCGGCTTCTGGCTGACGACGTTTAAGAGTTGGTTTTCCGGGTTCGCCTTCGTCGAAATCGCCGCTCACCAGAGCTTTGGAATTTGTCAGACGCATCAGATGTGCTTTGACGCGCTGGAATTCGGAAGTACTGATAACGTATTCTTCCTGTTCGGGAAAACGCGCCACCAATGCCAAACTCGAATCTCTTCGTTGGATTGACTGCGGATGCGATGAAAAAAGTTTGGCTAAAGAACCTGGTTTTTTCTTATTTTTGGAAGCGAGCTTTTCAAACATCGTAGACATTGAAGTCGGATCGTAACCCGATGCGTAAAGATATTGCACGCCCAGCTTATCAGCTTCTTCTTCCGCGCCGCGGCTGAATTTCAGCATCGCCAGCGCGCCGGTAATTCCGCCCGCGTTCTGTAGAACCGAGCTGATGATTCCGCCGCCGAAGATAATGCCGGCAAGCATTCCATAATTCAATGCGCTGGCTTTACCCTGATTTTCCATCGCGTGCCGCGCCGCGACGTGCGCGATTTCGTGCGACATCACGCCGGCGAGTTCAGATTCGTTATCGGCAGCTAAAATCAAACCTTTGTTGACATAGAAAAAACCGCCCGGAAGGGCAAAAGCATTGACTTCATCGCTGTCAATCACCTTAATCGTAAAAGGAATTTTTGAATCAGAGTGAAGAACAATATTTTGACCGACGCGATTGACATATTCAGTTACAATCGGATCCTCAACAAGCTTTGCCTGCTGTTCAACTTCGATTGAAAGCATTCTACCGAGCGCGACTTCCTTTTCCTGCGAACCGCCGAGCCAGCCGAAAAATTTGTCCGAACCGCCGTTAATCTTCCGCTTGCCGATTAACGCCGGATCTTCTTTTTGAGAAAGTATTTTGCTGGTGTTCGGTTGGACTTGTGAAACTGCTTTCTCTTTATTCTGATCTTCTTTCTTTTTATCTTTTTTACTCGATTTTTTTTCCGCCTTTTCCGCTGTCGTCTGCGCCGCGATGCTCGCCGGATAAAATGATAAAGCGCTGAACCAAATGGCTGAAAGCGCTAAAAACGCACTAAATTTACGAATTGAACCTTTTCGCATTTTGCCTCCTGAACGAATCCTTTTCGATAGTTTAAAAATTTTATCTTTATTTAACTTGTAAAAGCAATATTATTCTGATGCCGATTAGCAAAATTAAGTTGTGAAAACTTATTAAATAAATTACAAAAAATTAAGTCTCGACGCTTAAAGAACTTGCCGCACGCCGGGTCGATTTTTAAGAATATTAATCAGTATTTTTTCCAGGCATAAAAATTAGATGGTTTGTTTTATTTTTTGGTTTAACTTATTTTTTTAAGAGTATGAAAAGTGTTTCAATTATTGGTGTCGGAAGGGTTGGAGGGGCGTTGACGATTGCTCTGGCAAAAAAAAAATATAAAATTGAAAATTTGTTTTTCAGAAATAGAAAGGAATTGAACGTTGCACAATTTTTGAATGCGCCGCCCAAAGAATTATTTGTAAACGATTACTCTCAGATTAATTCGGAAATAATATTTATAACGACCGGCGATTCTGAAATTGAAAAAGTCGCCGGAGAGTTAGCCAAAAAGCTGCGCGGTCAGCCATATGTTTTTCACACCAGCGGCTCGCTTTCCTCGAAAGACTTAAAAGTGTTAAATGAGATCGGATGCAGAGTCGGCTCGATTCACCCCCTCGTCTCGATCAGCGAGGCGGTAACGGGCGCGGAACATTTTGCGGACGCTTATTTTTGTGTCGAAGGCGACCCGGAAGCGGTTTTAATCGCGGAGAAAATAGTGCTTGATTTAGGCGGAAAATCTTTTTCAGTCAAAACCGAATATAAAATTTTGTATCACGCATCGGCAGTTACGGCGTGCGGTCATCTTGTGGCATTAATTGATGTTGCCATCGAGATGCTGACCAGATGCGGTCTGGACGAAACTGAAGCGCGGAAAATGTTGATGCCGCTCGTTAAAAGCACAGTCGAAAATCTGAATACACAAAACACTTCTGAGGCTTTAACCGGCACATTCGCGCGGGTTGATGTTAAAACTTTGGAAAATCATCTGCAAATAATAAAGGAAACCGTTTCCAGAGACATTCTGGAAGTCTATCTGCAACTCGGATTTCGCTCGCTGCATCTAGCAGAAGTGCGCGGAGTCGACCAAAAAAATATCGCCGAAATGCAAAATAAAATGCTGTTGGCGAAAAAAAATATCAAGTGTTAAAATAAAATTAAATGTAAATCAAGTAATTACACTGAAAAACATTCGATTATGACGGTCAAAGAAAAGGACTTTCAGAAGGAAAAGCAAATTTTCCTTGAACATATTCAAAAGTCAGGTTTGCGGCGCACCGCGCAGAGAGATTTGATTCTGGAGATTTTCCTGCGCACCGAAGAACATCTGTCGAGCGAAGATTTGTATTGGTTTATCCAAAAAGAGGATTCGAGCATCGGACACACGACCGTTTATCGCACTCTGAAACTTTTGACCGAAGCCGGTCTCGCCCGCGAAGTTCGGTTCGGAGATGGTAAAACATACTACGAACATCATTACAATTTAGAGCATCACGATCATATGATTTGCACCGAATGCGGCGAAGTTATCGAATTTTTCTCGGCGGAACTCGAAGCTCTGCAGGAGTTGATGGCGAATAAATTCGGTTTCAAATTGACGCACCACTCTCTGCGCATTTTGGGTGTGTGCGCGGAATGCCAGGCGAAGGAAAACTCTCTACACCGTGCGGCACCAGGCGCGCAGCCAAAGATTCGCGTAAAATCGGTGGTCAGTGTTTAAATATAATGTCAGTGTTTAAAAATAATTATGACAGAAGCTGAAATAAAATTTGAGCGGGAAAACAGAGACGGTGTGGTTGCCGTCGGAACATATTTATTTGACGCGGCGCGGCGTTTGGGTATCGAAGTTGAAGCCGAATGCGGAAGAATCGGGGAATGTGATTCATGCGAAATGCGAATCACACACGGAATAGAGTTTCTGAGCGAACCGACCGGCGCCGAGATTAAACAGCTGTCGGTAAGTCGGCGCAAAAACCGCGAACGCCTTTCGTGCCAAGTAAAATTTGAAAAATCGGGAGAAGTTGTCGCAATGACCAGCAAAAAAAAGAAAGAAGAAAAACCGAAAGACGAAGAAATGGCGGAAGAGTATCGAAAGCAGTTTGAAGAATTTCCGCTCGAAAAAAAAATAGCGTCGCTTGTCCAGCTCGAAGCAATCGCTCTGGGCGAAACATTTTCGTTTATCCTTAATTCGCCTTCCGCGGTGCTTGGAAAAATGATGGATGTCCTCGCGCAGTTCGGGTTAAAGATGGATGCCGATGCCAAAAACGCGACGCGCCCAAATGAACATAAAGAAAATACGAAAAAAACGAATGTGGATGATTCTCAAACGAAATCGTCAAAAGATCAGCCAGATTCAAAAAATAGTGATACCGCAGAAGTTTAATCAAAAGTTTTTATAAAAACTTTTTGAAAAGCGTGGATAACAAATTACAGAAAAGAAAATCAGGGGCGCTAAAAGAAAACTCGCAATATGCGCTGGCGTTCGGTTTGATTGGCACAATGCTCTATATCGCAGGTTTCCCAATGTTTGTAATATTTTTCTTTGGAATATTTGCTTATTTTTTGTGGAAAACATTCTCGCAACCCTCACGAAATGGGACGCGAGAAGTTTTTGAATTTTATCTGTCGGCAAACGAAGTTTTGCGTGATGACGAGCGTCGCTGGTTCGGTTTTGAAGTGCAGGAAGTAATCGTTCGCGGCGAACGCATTTTGCAAATGATGAACGGCGCGCCGCCGCTCGTTTATTTTACTCTGGGCGCGCTCTACAACAAAATCGGCGATCATAAATCGGCGATCAGCCATCTGGCTTACGTTACCGAAAATGAAAAGGCGGATGAATCTTCCTACGTTTATCCTTCACTGGATCTGCGCAATTACGCCCGGATTCTACGAAAAATAGAACGCGAACCGTCAGAAGCCCCGCAAACTTCCAGCGCTGTCCGCGCCCTCGAACGCGCCCGTCGAAATCGCGGGAAAATTATTTTGGAAAACAGTCGTCTTCAGTTAAAAGAACTCGAAGGCAAAAAAGAACAGGCAATGCTTGAACAAAAAGCGCAGCTCGATAAACTTGCCATTGTAAATGCGGACAATGCGGCGCCGAAAAGCGTAGTCCAAAATTCGGAAGAATTTGCTTCACAAAACGGCAGAAATCATTCGGAACAGATCAACACTCAAAATTTTGAAAACAGAAATACTCAAAATAAACGAATGACAGAAGAGCCGAATGCCGATCCGTTTGTTAATCGCAAGCCGATTTCGGAAGTTCTGCACGATATTTATGACCGAAAACAATGATCATTCAGGCAGTTTTTTGATTTAACAATTTACATTTATCAATCTTCATCAAAATATGCTCTCCGCTGAAATTATCGCGATCGGCTCAGAACTTCTCACTCCAACAAAAACTGACACCAACAGCCTCTGGCTGACCGAAAAGCTTAATGAAATCGGGATCGAAGTGAAGTTGAAAATTATCGTCGGTGACGATGAACTTCGACTTAAGGAAACAATTAAAGACGCTATAAGTCGTTCTGACATAGTGATTACAACCGGCGGACTGGGTCCGACTGAAGACGATATTACGCGAAAAATTTCGGCGGAGGCAATTGGCAGAAAATTAATTTTTCGAGAAGATATTCTTGCCAGCATTTCTAAAAAATTCCTGAAAATGAACCGTGAAATGCCGGAAATAAATAAACGCCAGGCGTTTATTATCGAGGATGGAGACGTTTTGCCGAATCCAAACGGGTCGGCTCCCGGAATGGCAGTCGAAATAGATAATAAATATTTGATTATTCTGCCCGGACCGCCCCGAGAGTTAAAGCCGATGTTTGAAAATTTTGTTCTTCCAAAACTCAAACAAACAGCCGGCGAAATTTTCGTCAAACGTAAGGTTTTAAGAGTAACGGGAATGGGCGAATCGGCGATTGACGAAATAATCGCGCCCGTTTACACGCAGTATAAAAATCCGCAGACTTCAACACTTTTTAATCGCTCGGAAGTGGAAATTCAATTAACCGCGCAGGGCAAAAATGAAGACGAAGCCGATCAAATGCTCAAGGATTTAGCTGACAAAATAGTTGCAAAACTCGGCATCGCGGTTTTTTCCGTCAACGGCGAATTAATGGAAGAGGTTGTCGGACGGCTTCTAATCGAAAGCGAAAAAACCCTCAGTGTGGCGGAAAGCTGCACGGGCGGTTTGATCGCGCAAAGGCTGACAGAAATCCCCGGTTCTTCAAAATTTTTTGTTGAAGGCGTTGTCGCTTATGCGAACACGGCAAAAATTCGCACATTAAATGTTCCTTCTGATTTGATTGAAAAATTTGGAGCCGTCAGCGCTGAAGTCGCTGAAGCAATGGCAAAAAATTTACTTGAACAAAGCGAGACGGATTTTGCAATTTCAGTTACCGGAATCGCCGGTCCGGCGGGCGGAACAGAAGAGAAACCGGTTGGTTTGGTTTTTATCGGTTACGCCAGTCAAGAGGAGGTAAAATACATCAAATTGAATTTGCCGGGCGACCGTCATTTGATTCGCTGGCGGGCGAGCCAAGCCGCTTTAGATTTTCTGCGTCGAAAAATGATCAGAATGAAATCTTGAAATTGCAAATCATCTCAATCTAACTCTCCAGAATTTTTTTATACACTTTCATATCAACATTTGCGCCGCTGACGATTAAACAAACTTTCTTCCCATCAAATTGTTTCGGATTTTCCAAGACTGCTCCAAGGCTTAGCGCGCCGGTCGGTTCAACTTTTAAATTTGAATAGGTAAATAAAATTTTTACCGCTTCTTTGATGTTTTCCTCTGAAACTTCAATTATTTCTTTAACGCCGGTTTTAATTACGTTCCAGTTATGTAAGCCGAGCGACAAAGTTCGCGCGCCGTCAGCGACTGTTTGCGGTTCGTATTCGTTATTGACAATTTTTCCTTCCTTCAAAGAACGCGCCGCGTCATTTGCAAGTCGCGGCTCCGCACCAATCACTTCTGCCGTGCTTCCATGGCGGCACAAACCTGTAATTATTCCCGAAACGAGCCCGCCGCCGCCAACCGGTGAAACTAAAAAATCAAATTGCTTTCCGCTTTTAGCGATTTCCACGCCTAAAGTCGCATTGCCTTCGATGACCAGGAAATCGTCATAAGCGCTGGCGCGATAAGCCTCCGGGTTTTCCCGCATTAATTGATCAACTCGCTCGACGCGTCCGATCTTGCTTGTCTCGACTAAATCAACCGTCGCGCCAAAAGATTTTACGCCTTCAACTTTTACTTTTGCTGAAGTGTCCGGCATTACAACCGTACATTTTTTGTTCAAAATCTGACACGCTAAAGCCAAAGCCTGCCCGAAATTGCCGGATGACGCCGTAATAATATGAGAATTTGGAACATTGAGCGCGACATTGTAAGCGGCGCGAAACTTAAAACTTCCCGTGTGCTGAAATGTTTCGGCAGCAATCGTAATGTCCGCATCGAATAATCTCGATAAACTTTTTGATTCAATAAATGTTGTCGGACGAATTGCTTCAATTAAATTTTCCATTTGTTTAGAATCTACCAGGCAAGTTAAACTCGTCAAGAAGAATGAATGAAAATTTTATAGTTGAACTGCCCAAAAAATTTTTGCAAAACACTCTGGATTTATGCGGCGAATCGGGCGAGCGGTGGTTGAATGATTTGCCACAAATAATAAAAGAAATCGAAAACAAGTGGTCGTTCAGTGCAGCAAAGCCTTTTCAAAACTTATCGTATAATTATGTCGCGCCGGGCGTCTGCGCGGATGGCGGTGAAGCGGTTTTAAAGATTGCCTTGCCGTTAAATACTCCTGAAATCTTTAACGAAGCCAGGTTTCTGAAAATCGCCAATGGCGACGGCGCGGTTAAACTTCTTGAGTCAGATGCGAGTCTTAAGGCAATACTTTTGGAAAAACTAACGCCGGGCGAAAACTTAAAGAAGATTTGCCGCCGAGACCAAGCCAAGGCGGTTGAAATTGCCATCCCAATCGTACGCGCACTTTTAAAAGAATCACCGCCGAATTCTCCTTTCCGAAGGCTCGATGAATGGTTTGAAAACTTTTTTGCAAAGTCAGCAACAACCAGTTTTCCATCCAAGTTTCAAAACAAAGCACGCGGATTTTACGAACAATTAAGCTTTGCTTCAAAACACAAATTTCTCATTCACGGCGATGTGCATCACGAAAATATCTTATCAGCGTTTCGCGAACCGTTTCTGGCGATAGATCCGAAAGGCATCGTCGGCGATATCGGTTATGAAATTAGCGTTTTTTTGAACAATCATCTTTGGTGGCTCGCGTCTGACACGAATGTACAAGAAAAATTAAGCGTTGCCGTTCGGCAATTTTCCGAAGCCTTTGCCATCCAGCCGCAGGATTTAAGAAAATGGGCTTTCGCGCAAATGGTTTTGTCGGCTTGGTGGACATTTGAAGAAAACGGAAAAAATTGGCAAACCGATTTGACGTTGGCGGAAATTTGGGAAGTATAATCAAAATTATGGAAAATGCACAATTCGGTATGATTGGTTTGGGAACGATGGGCAGAAATTTTCTGCATAATGTCGCGGAGCATTGATTTGCCCGCGTCGTGTTTGATTTAGACTCTGCAAAACGGCAGCTTTTATTGGAAGAAGGCGCGAAAATGAAAATCGCGGCGGCGGAGAGTATAAAGGAGTTTGTCGAAAGTCTGGACTCGCCCAAAAAAATTATGCTGCTGGTTCCGGCGGGCAAAATCGTCGACGGTGTGATTGAAAATCTGTTGCCGCACCTTGAAAAAGGCGACATTATTATTGACGGGGGCAACTCGCATTTCACCGACACGGAGACGCGCGAAAAATATCTTGCCGATAAGGGAATCGAATTTATCGGCGTCGGTGTTTCGGGCGGCGAAGAAGGCGCGCGGCACGGCGCGAGCATTATGCCCGGCGGAAATAAAGAATCTTTTGAACACGTTCGCCCGATTCTCGAAGCCGTTTCCGCGAAAGTTGGCGGCGAGCCGTGCGTTGCGTATATGGGCGCGGGTTCGGCAGGACATTTCGTTAAAATGGTGCATAACGGCATCGAGTACGGCTTGATGCAAATTTTGGCAGAAACTTACGATTTTATGTTTCGCGTCTTGAAAATGAATTACACCGAAATGTCCGAAACTTTCGCCAAATGGAACGACTCGGAACTCAATTCATTTCTGGTGGAAATCACGGCGGAAGTGTTGCGAAAATGCGACGATGAAACAAATAAACCGCTCGTTGAGATGATTCTCGACAAAGCCGCGCAGAAGGGAACCGGCAAATGGACTTCGCAGGCGGCGATGGATTTCGGCGTGCCGATTCCAACCATTGATTCAGCCGTTTCAATGCGCCAAATTTCCGCGCAAAAAGAAGTTCGCCTTTTGATTGCGGAGAAATTCGGCAGTCGCCTGCCAAAAGTTGACGCGCGTCTCCCGGAGCAGGGGCAAACCGTCACGAGCAATTTAGTAACTAGTCCGAAAGCCGCCCGCGCAGAAAGCGAGGTCGAAACCGTCGTCAGTCAACAGCAGAAAGCAAATATCGGAGAAGCAACTGCCAAACATCTCGCGCAAACGGTTGAAAATCCTCTCGATGAACAACGCAACGCCAACATCCGTGAGAGTGTCGGCGAAGATTCCGAACAGTTAATCGAAGAATTAAAAAACGCTCTGCTCAGTTCGTTTATCATTACCTACGCGCAGGGAATGTCTCTGCTGCAAACTGTTTCGGTCGAGAAAAATTACGGGTTAAATTTATCGGACATCGCCCGCATCTGGCGCGGCGGCTGTATCATTCGCTCCACCCTTTTGGAAGAGATGCGCCGCGCGTACGCCGACAATCCGCAACTGCCAAATCTGATTTTGGATGACAAGTTCGCCGAAATTTTAAACGAAAACCGGGAAGATTGGCGTACAATCAACGAAAAACTAATGGATAGCCGCATCCCTTCGCTCTGTCTTTCATCGGCTCTGGCATACTTCGATGCTTTCCGTTCCGAACGCCTGCCCGCAAATTTAATCCAGGCGCAACGCGACTTTTTCGGAGCGCACACTTTTCAGCGAATCGATAAAGAAGGTTCATTTCATATGGAAGATTGGGATAATTGAATTTAAGGAAAAAAGTTTGATGTTGATTCTTCAAAACTTCTTTGTCAAATTTATCTTATAGGATGAGTTTTATACTTCTAACCTTTAACTTCAACAATTTCCCAGGCAGTTTCAGTTTTAAGCAGACGGCTCATCAATGACGCGTGAACTGCGTGTCCACTTTTTTCCGCTGTGATTTTTCCGAGAATCGGCATCCCGACCAGTGTGAGATCACCGATAATATCGAGAATTTTGTGGCGCACAAACTCATTTTGAAAGCGGAGCGGATTTTCGTTGAGCATCCCTTCCGGCGTAAGAACAATTGCGTTATCGAGCGAGCCGCCGAGAGCGAGGTTGGCTTTTCGCAGCATTTCAATTTCGGTGGTAAATCCGAAGGTGCGCGCCGAAGCGATTTCGCGTCCGAATGAATCGTTTTCCAAAACAAACTGAAATGTTTGCCGGTTGATAAACGGGTGCGAAAATTCGATCAGACAATCAATTTCAAATTTATCCGAAGGTTCGATTGTCATTTTCCGATCCGCTTGTTCAAATTCAACTTTTTCTTTGATTTGCAAAAATTTACGCGCGACTTCCTGTTCAATGGTTCCGGCTTTATCGATCAGTTCAAGAAAAATTTCGGATGAGCCGTCCAAAATCGGAATTTCTAAGTTATCAATTTCGATAAAACAATTATCGACGCCAGCCCCGCGCAGAGCGGAAAGAACGTGTTCAACCGTCGATAAAACCACGCCTTTTCTCAAGAGCGTCGTCGCGTAGCTGCAATGCGAGATGTATTCGAGGGAGGCGGGAATTTCAAAATTGTCCAAATCGGTGCGCACAAATATGAAACCGTTATTCGGCGGCGCGGGTTTAAGACGGAGATTGACTTTTACCCCGGTGTGCAAACCAATTCCGCTTGTTTCGACAGATTGTGCTAAAGTTTTTTGATAGATCATTGTAAAAATAAAATGTCTGTTAAATTTACTTAATACAAAGATCGTGCCTAAGACAAAAGGTTTCGTAAGTCTTTCAGTTAAATCATTTAAGCCAAACACCCGACGAAAGTTCAAACTGTTCTTGTTGCTTTCGCGCGACAGGATTTGTTGGGAAGTGGCAAAATTTTTGTCGCCTTGACTCAAAAACAGCTCTAACTTAGCATTTATTAAACAGAAAAAAATAAAAGCAAAATTTATAAATTAAGAGATGGCAATTATTACCGCAGGAATCAGAACTTCAAAAACGACAGAAATAAAAATTGAAAACCAATCAAAGATCGATTTGCCCAAAGGCGCGGAAGAAAACATTCAAAAAATAATCGCGTTTCTGCCGCTTGAGCAGCTTCGCGGACTCGAAAAAATTCGTCTGGTCGATTTTATCAGTGATCCGCGCATCCAAAAATCAAATGTGCCGATGAAGGGCGACTTGCCCGGTTTGTATCATCCAAAAATTCAAAATAAAAATGCGTGGCTTGAAATTTCAATCGGCGCTCTGCTGCAGCCGACTGAGAATTTTTCCAAAAGATGGATTGCCAGATCTTCTTTCAAAAGCAATCTGGCGGGTTTGATTTTTTCACTGGTCGGACAGCATTATTATATGACTCTGCGGCATTCGGTCAAAAAACAAAGCCTCGAACCGCAAATCAGGCAATATGCGCAAAAAAATTTAAAAGTCTGGAGCGAAAAGCAATCGGTTAACAGCCGTCGCGCAAAACTCTTCAAACCGCTCCAGCCATATATGGAAAAATGGGCGAAATGGTTGAATAAAAAAGCGGCAAGCGCCCAGAAAAAATAATTGTAAACAGTTAAATTAAAACAGGCTCATAAAAAACTTATGTTAAAAGAAGCGGTGGCGCATTATGATAAGCTTTTAGAGGATTCTGAATTATCCGAATCCTCAAGGCTGATGCTTGACAAAGGATTGGAAGGTGCGCGCCTTATATTCGGCGGAAGGCGTCTAACGCCCTACCTGCGCCCGCATTTTGTGATGGAAGAAGACTGGACGCGCGTCACGCAGATTTGCGAGACGGTTTGGGGCGCTCTACAAAAAGTGAAAGATGCCGCTATCGGAAACGAAGAACTATTAAACGAATTAGGAATTACCGAAATTGAGCGCGATTTGGTTACTATTGATCCAAAATATAAACAAGTTTCACCGACTGCGCGGCTTGATTCATTTTTGACCGAAGAAGCTTACAGTTTTGTTGAATTAAACGGAGAAAGTCCGGCGGGAATCGCTTATGCGGATTCGGCGACCGAAATTTTTCAAAGTCTGCCGATAATGCAGAAATTCGCCGAACAATACGATATCCGAGGATTTGAAGGAAGACCTAAATTGCTTGATGTTCTGCTCAAAGCGTATGAAGAATTTTGCGGAGGCAAAACGAAACAGAAACCAATCATTGCTATCGTTGATTTGAAGGATTTACCGACCCAGAAGGAATTTGAATTATTTAAAGATTATTTTGAGTCAAACGGTTACACGGCTTTGATCTGTTCGCCAGAAGAACTCGAATTTGACGGCAAAAATTTAATTTTTAAGGGCGTTGTCATTGACATCGTTTACAAACGCCTCCTGGTCAATGAATATTTGCCGATTATGGAAACCGCGCCGGCTTTGCTCGATGCATACAGAGCGGGGGCGATTTGTATGGTTAACAGTTTTCGTTCAAAGATGGTTCACAAAAAAGCGATTTTTGCTGTTTTAACCAACGAAAAATATTCGCATCTGTTTAGCGAACTGGAACTAAAAGCCATCAAAGCGCACATTCCCTGGACGCGAATTTTCCGCGAGGAATCAACCGTTAATCAAAACGAAACAATCGAACTGGTTGAATGGACCCGCGAAAATCCGCAGAAACTTGTTTTAAAGCCAAATGACGATTACGGCGGACACGGCATCTACATCGGCTGGGCTTCGACGGAAACGGAATGGGAAGAAGCGATCAAAATCGCTTTGGTTGACGGCGATTATCTGGTGCAGGAACGAGTTAAAACTTCCAAAGAAAAATTTCCGATGCTTGACGACGCGGGAAACTGGCAGATGGTTGAACAACTCGTCGATCTTGATCCGCTTCTATTTAACGGTGTCGTCGGCTCGGCGTTCACGCGTCTTTCTTCTTCGGAACTGGCGAATGTTTCTTCCGGCGGCGGAATGGTTCCGACGTTTATTATTCGTAAAAAAAACAATTAAATTTTTAAGGAGTTGGCGATGCGACAAAATATAAAAAAACTTTCGATACTCGGTTTAGCGTTTATTTTTGCGGCGCTGGGAATTTTTGGGTGGAGTTTTTCACCAAAAGCGAGCGGGCAAAGCCGGGTTGCGCTTTTTAGTTTATCGGAAACTCCGCAGAAAAAAGCCGATGAAACTTCGATTGCTTCCGTTAAGGAAAGTGAAATCAACATCAACCTCGCCGGTTTCACACCCGAGAATTCAGCCCTTTTGTCGTTTCCGCTTTTTGACGGCAAAACATACGAAGCAGTGCGCGACAATGCTGAAGGCATTGAGGTTCGCGGCGCAGGCGATTTTACGTGGCGCGGAAAATTGATTGGCACCGGTGAATTCCGCGGCGACGTTATGTTGACAGTAAAAAAGGGTTTTATGTCCGGTTTGATTTATGCGCCCAACGCCGTCTATGAAATTGTTCCGCGAAAAAACAAACAAGTTTTAGTCGAAATCAATCAGAGCGAGTTTCCTGAATGCAGTGGTGAAATAAAGCCTCAACAAGTTGAAACTAACGTCCCGCAAACCGACCAAAATGTCGCCGCCACAGCTCAAATTGATTCGGGCGACAGAATCGACGTTTTGATTGTCTACACAACCGCCGTAAAAAACTTTTTAGGTGGCGACGCGCAGGCGCAAGCATTTGCTCAACAAGCGATTGCCACGACCAATACGGTTTATCGCAACAGTCAAATCCGCCAACGCCTACGGCTTGCGTACGCTCAAGAATTTGTTTATACCGAATCGGGAACTGGTGGCACGGATTTGAGTAATGTGCGCACCAACGCCGAGGTCAACGCTCTGCGCGAAACTCATAAAGCTGATTTGGTTGGTCTAGTGGTCAATACATTAGACGGTTGCGGTATCGGATATTTAATGAATATTCTTGGAACAGGTTTTTCGCCCTATGGATATACAGTTACGGCACGTAATTGCGCGGTTGGAAATTTGTCTCTTGCACACGAATTCGGGCACAATATGGGAAGCGCGCACAATCCTGAAAATGCAACCGGCGCAGCTTTTCCTTATTCCTACGGACATTATGTCAACGGCGTTTTTCGAACCGTTATGTCTTACACTGAGCCGTGCACTTCGGGCTGTCCGCGAGCTCCTTATTTATCAAATCCTTTGATTTCATTTAACGGTCATCCAACCGGAGTGGCGAACCAGCGCGACAATGCGCGTTCAATCAATAACACGGCGGATACGGTAGGAAATTTTCGGTATAGCGGAACAAGCCTGACGTTAAATAATTTTAATAGCGGTGAGCGAATTCCGCGCAATATTTCAAGGACGATTATGTGGTCTTCTGAAAATCTAACGGGAAACGTGCGCATCGAAATTTCGCGCGATGGCGGCACGACCTACACCACTTTAATTGCCAATACTCCAAACGACGGCACCGAGACAATCAACATTTTTGGCAGATCGACGCGGCAGGCGCGGCTCAGAATTGTGAGCATTGATAATCCACATATTAGTGATACAAGCGTCAACAATATTGTAATTCGATAAATCCAAGCGACGGGTAAAACGGTAAATTCAGGTAGGAATGAAGGGGATAAAAAGGTTTGGGAAAAAAACCGCCGGACGGGCTTTTACACTAACCTTTTGTCCTTTTTCTTTTAATATCAATTGTTCTTCTCTGTGGACGGCAAAATTTAATAATGAAACTAACGAAGAAAAAATCGCGTCTGCGCGAATTAACTGATGAATTTGAGCGACTCGAGCATAAACTGCGTTTGGGCGGCGGGGCGGCAAAAATTGAGAAAATCCACAAACAGGGAAAATTGACGGCGCGTGAAAGAATCGATCTGCTTTTTGATAAAGACGCATTTCAGCAGGAGATCGGTCTGCTCATTGCCTACGACGAATATAACGGACAGGCGCCCGCTGCGGCGGTCGTCACGGTGATCGGAAAAATACAGGAGCGCGAATGTGTCGTCGTTGCCAATGACGCAACGATCAAAGCCGGGGCATGGTATCCGGAAACAATCAAAAAAATTCTCCGCGCCCAGGAAATTGCGATGCGCAATCGTGTGCCGATTGTTTATCTGGTTGATTCGGCGGGCGTTAATTTGCCATATCAGGGCGGTGTTTTCCCGGGTCAATACGGCGCAGCCAGAATTTTTTATTACAACTCAATTATGCGGCGTTATTTGCGCGTTCCGCAGATCGCCGCCGTGATGGGAATGTGCGTCGCCGGCGGCGCTTATCTGCCCGCGCTTTCTGATTCAATTTTGATGGTCGAAGGCACTTCATTTATGGGACTCGGCGGCGCGAATTTGGTGAAGGGCGCGACCGGACAAACGATTGACAACGAAACTCTGGGCGGGGCTTTAACTCATAATTCTATTTCCGGAGTGGCGCATTACCGCACCAAAGACGAATCGGAATGTATCGAAAAAATCCGTGAGTTGATTGCCGAACTGCCGAGAAAACATCAAACCTCAGTGTCAATAATCGAAGAAAAAAAATCAAAAAGAAAGCCTGAAGATTTGTACGGACTTCTGCCGAATGATCATCGCGCTCCATATGAAATGCGCGAAGTTTTAGACTGTGTATTTGATGAAGGCAAACTCGATGAATTTCAAGCTGATTACGCGAAAGAAATTATCTGCGGAACGGCGCGAATCGGCGGAATTCACGTCGGCATCATCGCCAATCATCGCGGAATGGTCAAGCAGACCAACAAAGCTCCCAAATTCGGCGGGATAATTTACACCGAATCGGCTGAAAAAACCGCTTATTTTATCGAAAACTGCAACCGATTGAAAACGCCGATTTTGTTTATCCAGGACGTTTCCGGCTTTATGATCGGAGCGGAAGCGGAACACTCCGGAATCATTCGCGCCGGAGCGCATTTTGTCGAAGCGATGGCAACCGCGTCTGTTCCAAAACTGGTTTTGACTATCAATCACGCATCCGGCGCGGGTTATTACGCGATGGCTGGACAGGGGTTTGATCCGGACTTTATTTTCTCTTTGCCGACGGGCAGAATGGGCGTAATGGAAGGCGATTCGGCGGCGCAGGCGATTTTCGGCACGCAAATCGAAAAGCTGAAAAAAGAAGGCAAACAGCCTGACGAAAAAATCGTCTCTGAAATGAACAATGTGCGTGAAACTTATGAGCGCGAACTTGACGCAAAATACGCCGCAGCGCGCGGTTTTGTTGACGCGATTGTCACGCCGGAAAATCTCCGCGACGCTTTACAAATCGCCCTGGAAACGTGTTTGAATACCGACCAGCCGCACATCGGCGCATTTGTTTTACCTCAAACTTTGTCGTGACTCAGTTGTGACAGCAAATACGGCACCAGTTTTCATGAGCAAATTCATACTCTGGCTTTATCTGTTGCGGCGGCGACAAATTTTACCAACAGCCTGATCAGCACAAACGCGAAAAAAATCCTTTTTGTGTTTGTGAGTTTTTATGATTCAATTTTATTTAATTTTTTGGAGTAGATCAGCGTAATCTTTGACAGATTCCAAAATAACTTTCTGCGCTTCTTCGCGTCCGTAAATATATGCGATTTCGCAAATTAGCGGTTCGCTCGGCAGATTTTTGTAAGTTAAAAAATAATGCTGGAGGCGATTGACGATACTGCCCGGGAGTTCAGACATATCTTTGAAATTTTCATAGATTTTATCGCCGACGAGCGTGGCGATAATTTTGTCGTCCGCTTCGCCGCCGTCGAGCAGGCAGAAACCGCCGATTGGTTTGGCTTTTAAGATAATGTCACCGCGCGGAATATGATGTTCGGACAGAACAAGAATATCGAGCGGGTCGCCGTCGCCTTCCGCCACTATTCTGCCCGAGTTTTTACTGGCGAGCCGGGCGATGTTCGCGCCGCAGAAGGTTTGCGGAATAAAACCGTAGTTGGCAGGAACAACGTTTGAATACTGCTGCGGGCGGTCAATTTTCAGATAACCGGTTTCCTTGTCGATTTCATACTTCACGGTGTCGCGCGGGACAATTTCGATAAAAACCATAACTTCCTGCGGGACGTGTTCGCCAATTGTTATTCCGTGCCACGGATGGGCTTTGTTGATTCGGTACATAGATAGCTTATTTTACTTATAATTACTTAGTGTTACAAAGTGATATTCCCTGAATATCTAGAAGCTATCTCAAAAATAGATTGTAAGCGTTTTAAGTTCAAACTTTAGTTTGCTCCGCCGCGCTTCGTTGGCAGAAACACACGCTGAAGCGCGAACTCGGAACGCCGGGTGCGTATTTTTGAGATAGGTTCTAGATGTATTTTACCACTCCATAACACTCCATCCGAGCAGGTAGTGGATACATTGTTAAATACAGGTATTTGCAACCAATTAAAATATTTTGATAGACTGCTTTTGCTTAACACCACATTCAGTTGTCAAAGACCGAAGCCCTTAGTTGATCAGAACTAAAGGCTTTTTTATTCAAAATTGCATATAGACAGCATACACGGCGCAAAGAATCGAAATTATCCCAACGTTTAGTTTGATAACTATTGAGTATAATCTCCGCCTTTCTCGAATCAATTCAATTTTAGCGTTCCGCGCAAACCTAGCGTCGGATCGTTCTAAATGATTCTCAATGTCTTTAAGCCTGTTCACTTTTTACTTTCATTGGTCTGCCTGGTCTGCGATCAAGTTGTTCGATTCTTTTTATTTCATCTTCAGCAATGACAAGATCGCGCCCAAATTTTTCGGCTTTGATAATGCCGCCTAAAACCATCTGCCGGACTCTTGACGGGTCAACATTTAATCTTTTTGCCGCATCTTTTGTCGTCAGACAGTCTTTCATACAAGAACAATCTACTACAAAAATAAACATCACGCAAGAGTGAGCAGAATGAATTTCGAATTTCTTTTATAGGAAGCAGATCCCGTCTTGCCATTTCAAAATGACATCGACTCTAGGTGGGTGAAAGTTTAATCTATATTTACTTGTGCACTCAAGTGCACGTCTGTCCTATGCAGGCGAAGATTTAATGCGGAACTTTATCCCAAATTAAAATGGGATTTAATCGTATCTATGCAGGCGAAGGTTTAGGCTTGGAATTTTGGAATGTATTGTGTTTGATATGAAAACAGTCAAATGCCAAGAATTACTGAGTAAAGAAGAATCACTGGACGACGCACAAAATGTAGTGAAAGAAACTGTGCCTGAAGTAACTGCACCAAAATCCATTGCTCCAGAACTGCGAATCCGGATCAGTAACGCCATAAAAGCTATAAAAAGCTTGGGCGGAGAAGTGACAGGTTTTGACGCTGGTAATGCAACGGATGAAGAACTGGAAGAGGAATTGGATGCATTAACCGAACAGTACAAAAGATTAAAAACTTCTAAAGGGACAAAGAAATAGAATGTTTTGTAAAGAGGAAACCAAATCAATGCGAATCATTATTTTATTATTCTTTATCGTTTGCACATCGCACATCGCCGCCGCTCAAGACAAAAAACGTAAAATTGTAACCTCGCGAATCGAAGACGCATGGGCAAAGAGCAAAACAACTGAGTCATTGAATTTAATTATCCTTAACTGCGATAAGCGCGGTTCACTTTCTAAAATATCTTGGCAAGACAATAAAACCGGTGTATTATCTCGAATGAAACAGGCAAAATGCTAAAGTAAATGTGCAGATAAGTAAGAATGTAATTCGACTTTTGCCTGACACACCTTTTATAAAAAGGATGTTTACAGCAGTTTACAGATTCCGCGTAATTTATTATACGGAATTCGAATTCGGTATACACAAAGTTCGGCATCTTCGCTTGTAATTCGTAAGCGTGTATGAGAGAAAGAATTATGAAAATCATTTTTACAACTTTGTTCATAATCGCCGTTTGTTTGAGTTCCGCCTTTTCGCAAACGATTCAAAACGAGCCGCAAAGATTTTCATACCACATTTGGGGAAGCGTTACAGATGAACAATCAAAACCGGCAGTAAAAATTTCGGTTTGTTTTGTTCCGGCAGAACGCCCAATAAACGGCAGAATTCCTTGTACTAAAACCGACGAGTCGGGCAATTTTGCTTTTACCGTAAAAGACGTTCCTGATAAATATGTTGTTTCAGCGTCAAACAAAGAATTTCCGCTTTTCTTCGTAGGAGACGAAGAAAGAGGCTACCGCATAAAACACTCAGAAATAATGAGATTTGGCGCAAAAAAGAATGCCGAAAAGTTACGTTGAAATTTGATACGAAACACACGGTCAATTAACGAAGAGTCTTATGGTAAGGCAATGCCGAACAATTCAATGGACGTGAGGGCGAAACAGCGACTTTGTTTGTTAGCTTGTCTTTTTACCCTGACGTTGCGCGTGGCGGTTTCGCCCCACGTCATCTCAACCGTTTGATTTATTTGCGGAAATCGGCGAACTTCTTATGTCCAAAATTCGTAATTCCGCAAAACTCCGTGTTTGGCGTTGCTGTCACGTTGCTATTAGAAAAGAGATGAAAATACGAAAAGCTAAATCGAATGAAACTGAAATCTTGACGCAGATTGCTCAGGCTGCCAAAAGATATTGGAATTATCCTGAACGCTGGCTTATCTAGTGGAAAGACGCCCTGACCATCACGCCCGATTTTATTTTGAAGAATGAAGTTTGAGCGACAGTTGCCCGAGATAAAATACTTGGCTTTTATGCTCTTGCCGCAGAGGATGGAGCGATGGCTTTAGAACATCTCTGGGTTTCTCCTGAGCATATCGGCACAGGTGTCGGGCGTAAGCTATTTGCTCACGCCGTAGATAAAGCAATCTCTCTAAATGCAAAATCAATAGACATCGAATCAGACCCGAACGCTGAAGAGTTCTACAAAAGGATGGGAGCAAAACGCATCGGGGAAAATGTCACGCAAGTTGAAGAAACAAAAAGAATATTACCGCGACTTCGTGTTGACCTTTAGAGCAAAGCCGAAAAAGTCATGGGACGTGAGGCAAAAACAGTGATTTTCTTATCACGTCGTCCGTTACCCTAAACTTGCGTGTAATTGGTTTCCGTCCACGTCAACTCTGCCCTAGAAGGCTTCTCTTTGCTCTTAGCATTTGTGAATAGGTAGAAAATATGCAAAAAAATTCGAGATTATTCGCCTTGTGTTTCGTTCTAGCATTCGTAACTGTTGCACACAGTCAGGCTCCTCGCTCGTCTTCAAATTTTAATGCAGCACCGCTTGTTATTGGAGAAACATTCACAATCAGTTCCAAAGTTCTAGGTGAAACGCGGCGCATCAATGTTTATACGCCGCCCGGCTATACGAAATTTTCTAAAGCAAGCTTTCCCGTGCTTTACATGCCGGACGGCGGCATAGCCGAAGATTTTCTGCACGTTGCGGGTCTGGTGCAGGTATCGGTGGGCAACGAAACAATGCGTCCGTTTTTGCTGGTTGGAATTGAAAATACAGAGCGTCGTCGTGATATGACCGGTCCGACTGAAAACGAGAAGGACAAAAAAATTGCACCGCGTGTCGGAGGTTCTGCGACGTTTAGAAAATTCATTCGCAATGAGTTGATGCCGCAAATAAAAATGCGCTATCGCACGACCGATGAAACGGCGATTGTCGGCGAGTCGCTTGCCGGGTTATTTGTGGTTGAAACTTTTCTGCTTGAACCGGATTTGTTTGATACATATATCGCCTTTGACCCTAGTCTTTGGTGGAACAATCAAAAACTGGTCAGCGGAACTGCCGAACGTTTGGGCTCGCATCCGAAGATGGAAAAGACGCTGTACTTTGCGAGCAGTGGCGAAGATACTGCGGAAATCACGCGACGGTTTGCGGAATTTCTTGGCAAGAATGCGGCTTCCGGTGTTCGTTGGCATTACGAGAAGATGCCGGAGGAAAAACATTCGACGATTTATCATCCAGCCGCACTGAAAGCTTTTCGGGCAGTACTCAAGCCCACGGTCAAAAACTAGCGAATGATATACAAAAACGGGGTTGGGCAAAGACAAATGGCTTAGAAATGACAGAGATATGGCTTATAATTTCTTGAGGAGAATAACGCTGATTGTATCGGACATTTGAGGAAACCAGGAGACAATATGATACGAATAGCACGAAATATAAAAAGAAAAGCAACTTGTGCCGCGTTCGCAATCACCTTTACATTTTTGGTGGCTTGCTCCGCCAATTCGCAAGTCGTGAACATTTGGAAGGGCGTAGCGCCGGGTTCTGAGAATTGGACTCAGAAGGAAAGGACAATCGAGAACACTCCTGTCGGAACCGTAATCTTTAACGTGGTAACGCCGACGTTGACGGCTTACCTTCCTGAAAAAAGCAAGGCGACGGGAACCGGCGTAATTATCGCTCCGGGCGGCGCTTTCGTTGCGCTGGCTATTAGTTTGGAGAGCAATGATGTGGCTCGGCGGCTTCAGGAAAGAGGTATTGCCGCCTTTGTCCTTAAATATCGAATTTCGGAAAAGCGCGGTGAAGGCATTCCGGCGAATATGAATATGGACGATGCGGGCAAGTTTGGCATTGCCGACGGAATTCAAGCACTCAAAGTAGTTCGGCAGAATGCAGCAGCGTGGGGCATTAATCCTGATAAAGTCGGCTTTATAGGCTTCTCTGCCGGAGCAATGGTTACCAGCGGAACCTTGCTTCAGAAGGATGCAGCGGCGCGTCCGAACTTCGCCGCAATGATCTATGGCGCTCCGTTCGGCAAGATGCCGGACATCCCGGCAAAATTGCCGCCGATGTTTATGGCGTGGGCGCAGGACGACCCAGTGGCGCTTGAGCCGATAGTCAGGTTTTATGACGCGCTAAAATCAGCGGGACACAAACCCGAGGTTCACATTTTCAGCGCTGGCGGTCACGGCTTCGGAATGAAAAAACAAGGCACCAGCAGCGACCACTGGATCGATGCATTCTATTACTGGTTGGAAGCGCAGGGATTGACCAAGCAGGCAGGAAAATCAGATCGCTGACTGGCTCACCAGCCGAGAGCGTATATTTCGACTTCGCAGCTTTGGCAAGCGCAACTTACATCGTAATGTATTCAGTACACCACCCAACAATTCAATGGACGTGAGGCGGAAACAGCGACTTTTTATCACGTTGTCTTTTGACCCTTAGCTCGCCTTGCGGGTTTCACCCCTTGCTTGACTTTTTACTTTTTTCTTGTGCAAGATTGAAATGTTGAGGATAACACTATGTTTAATAATGAAACAAAAAATGAACCGCAGTTGGGTGTGCTGGAATTAAGCAAACGTTCTATGAAAAGAATCTCGCTCGCCGCGCCGATTGTCATTGGGCTGTCGCTTTTCAGCCTCACCTGTCAGAAGCCGGCTCAGTCCGAGGCTACCTCGAACCACGCCATTCCCGTTAATACATCAGACGCGGCAAACAACAGTGCCGCATCTCAACCGCCTGTTGCGCCCCGGACTAATTTGAAAATCGGCGACCAGGCACCTGATTTTGCGCTCACCGATACTACGGGGCAACCGGTCAAGCTCAGCGATTTTCGAGGTAAGAAGAACGTCGTGCTCGCCTTTTACGTGCTTGCCTTCACCGGCGGCTGAACGAAGGAATTGAAGGCATATCAGTCTGATATTGCCAAATTCGAGGAGAGCGGCACGCAGGTTTTGGGAATCAGTTCTGACAGCTACGCAGCCAACAAACGTTTCGCCGAAGACATTCAGGTGACGTTTCCTCTGCTGAGCGATTTCAAACGCAAGGTGGTCAGAGATTACGGCATTTTCGACGAGGAAAGCGGTTACGGCACACGCGCTACGTTTACGGTCGATAAAGAGGGCATCATCAGGCACATCGAGCAGGGTAAATCGGCGATTGACCCGTCCGGCGCATATCAATCGTGCAGCATACTAGCTAAATGAAAAAGATGTTACTCGCCATTGTTGACTGTCGCTAGATGTAACGGCATAAATCGTTGAGCGAAAGATTTCCTCCGCAAAGAATTAAAACTACATTGTTATCCTGATTAAACTGATTTTTTAATCGAGAAGCTGCCGCCAATGTGCAGGAAGCCGCCGGTTCTGTCAAAACTTTCAATCGTTCGAGAATAAATTGCAGGGCTCGTACTGCCTCCTCGTCCGAAACAACTGTTACGCTTTCTAATTGTTCTTGCGTTATAGCTAAAGTTTGAGGGGAAACCGACGGCGCGCCCAGAGTCTTGGCAATCGAAGTAATCGCCGGAAGCTCTACCGGATGTCCGGCGGCGAGAGCCTGCGCCATACTATCGGCGCCGACTGTTTCCACACCCCAAATTCTTACTTCGGGTTTGATTGCTTTAACGGCTGTCGCTACTCCGGCTGCCAAACCGCCTCCGCCGATACTAACAAAGATGTCGGTGGTTTCAGGTAAATCGTCGAGAATTTCCAAACCGA
>MWVV01000030.1_pt1 | contig 53276 bp, 51 predicted proteins | sample 1047281 | NCBI WGS metagenome assembly MWVV01 (sample SAMN06349986, study PRJNA376086) | soil metagenome | isolation source: PT-2 sample Antarctic (ecotone) soil | place: Antarctica | collected 2015-01-13 | reverse complement strand
ACCGCCACCCGCCAAGCATTCACCTTTTTGGTGACAAATGATTAACCAAATGGTTCTTTATCAAACAAGCGAAACGCTCCGGGGCATAGATATTTTACGCCGATGAACGACGGACTTCAACGGAAGTCAGATGCCCGTCTTTCATCCTACCATTGGACGTGAGGGCGAAACAGCGACTTTGTTATTGCGTTGTCTTTTTTATTCGGAGTTGCGTGTATTCGGTTTCGTCCCACGTCAATTCAATCGTTGGGCGGCTTCGCTTGTTTTACGAACGGACGATAATTGAATGAAAAAATCAAAACTTTTCTGTTTTATCTTTGTTGTTGTGGCATTGCTGGTTGTTTCGTTTCCGTTGAACGCGCAAAGCAAACGCGCTCGAAAATTTGTCGTTTCATTCGACAGATTCGGTTCGGTCAAAATCGGGATGACAGCTTCTCAAGCCGCAAAAATCTTGGGTGTTCGCGTTACAAGAGATGCTGGATACGAAGGCGGCAGTTGTTATTATACTTCGCCCAAACGCGGTTTTAAAGATATTGCTTTTATGATGTCTGGTCGGCGTATTGCACGAATAGATATTAACAGCAAAGAATACGCAACCGACAGAGGCGCGAAAATTGGCGACACCGAAGCCAGAATCAAGCGTCTTTACAAAGGTAAATACAAAGTTTATGAGCATAAATACGTTGATGACGCTCATTACATCGAAGTTATGATGAAGGGCGGAAAGTATAATATTATTTTTGAAACTGATGGAAAGCGCGTCGTAACCTATCGCGTGGGAAGACCTGAACAAGTCGGTTATGTCGAAGGTTGCTCGTAATGAACGCGCCGCCCAACAAATCAGCTATGAAAGAAGCAGTCAAGCACAGAGTCTGACCCGCCCGCCGATTTTGCTTAGTGCGGCGGGCTATCTTGATTCTCGCCGGATGGCGTTTCGAGTTTGCTGAAAAAGAATTTTTGAATTAAACCGGAAATGTCGCCGATGATGCCTATTTGCAGTGACCTTTTTCAAAGTTTGAACTAGCTTCACTGTTCCAATCAGCTATTGGAGACTTCACTCATTTTAGAGTGGTCTATGGTCGTATCGGGTAACGGCAGAAGATGAAAGCAGCCTAACCATTGGACGGAACTCGAATCCTGAATATCAGGTTTCGGTTCATGACTTAAGTTTGGAGACTTGCTGACACCCGCGCCAAGCATTCACCTTGTTGGCGACAAATGGTTAATCAGTCAGTTCTTTATCAAACAAATAAAACGTGCCGGGACGTAAGTATTTTACGCCGATGGAAGCTCAACTTCAACGGAAGTCGAAAGCCCGTCTTTCATCCTACCATTGGACGTGAGGGCGAAACAGCGACTTTCAAAAACGCCCCGTTTATGACACAAATAAACAACTCTAAAAAATGTCTCATAAGTCAAACGTTTTTGAGACAATTTAATTATTAATTTTATTACCGCTTAATCTTAAATCCCTGACTAAATCTTTTTTCTGATTTGTCTCATTAACCGTCTCATAACTAAAATCCCAAAAAGGTATGGCTTTTGAGACACTTCTTTTTGACAGAATTTTTATTCGCTAAAAAGACAAGTAACTTTCATTCATCACGTCACGAGGATATTCCCCATAAAGGACTGATTATTTTTATTCGATTAGAATTTCATCCGAAATAAAAATAGTCGTAAGGATCTTATAACTCAAATAGAAACGGGGTTAAATTCAATTTTTAACAGTCGATCAAAAGAAAATTTTGCATTTTATCATACCCACCATAATAACTTGGCAAGGCTAAGTCGCTAAGACAAAGTAATATTGATTATGAATGAAACAATTAATGAAAAAGGAAAACTCTTCACGGAAAAGGAGGCGGCTGAATATTTCAACTGGTCTGTTTTCACAATGCGACAAATTAGAAAGTCTGGTTTGATCCAGCATTTGGTTTTTAATAACAAAACTGTTCGCTACACTTTAGAACAACTGGAAAAGTATAAAAACGAACATTTAATAAAAGAAATGAACGCTTAGAACAAAAAGAAAATCAAAACTAAGCAATTGAGAAGTTAGCAGAGTAAATTTATCGTTTTCTCAATCAAACGCGAACATCCCTCAATAATTCAGTAAAATTTAGAGAATTCATATTACGGCAGAGAGTAAATGCCGTTGCGGGAGAGGTCTGTCTTTTTTCATGCAGTCAGGAGACAGATAAACCCAAAGTAGAACAGGAAAACTGACCGCGAAAAATTAAAAGGAGATGTAAATTTTATGAAAAACTCAATAAATTAAACACTCACATGAGGTAAAAATGAAAATAACAATCAGCAAATTCTTATCGGCATTTGTGCGCGATGAAAACGAAACAATTCATTTAAGAAGTATTGCCGCTAAAGGCACTAAAGACGTTAACTCAAGAACATATAAAACAAGCTCTAAAACATTATCGACAAGTATTCAGCTACGAACAGACCTAAAAGAAGCCAACAAAAAAAGCGGAATCTATTTTGTCGTCAATTCAGGCGGTAATACTGACAAAGAAATAAATCGCTACAATGCGTTTTTTGTCGAGAACGATGAATTACCCCTTGAGCAACAACATCAGTTATTAGAATCTGCTCCAATCCCGCCAAGCATTAGAATCGAAACAAAGAAATCGGTTCACTCCTATTGGTTGACTGATGGACATTGTTCCGAAGCAGATTGGAGGGAAATTCAAGCTGGATTGATTCAATACTTTGACGGTGACAAGAAAATAAAAAATCCTTCGCGTTGTATGCGATTGCCTTATTTCAATCATGTTTCCCTTAACGAAGAGACTAAAGAATTTCAATATAAGAAAATCGAGCTAGTCACCTTTCAGCCTGAGAAAAGATTTTCGGCTGAAGTTATGAAAGAAGCCTTTCCTTTGCCTGAAACAAACATCATATCTAAGATTAGTGCAGATTGTGACAATGTGACGACTGTGACGAGTGATTACACAAATCAGGTTTTTGCTAACTGGGAAGATTTGAATGCGGAACTTGGTAAGCGAGTCATGCAGGAGGGAAAAAGAAACTCAAGAGGCAAATACGAAATGAAATGTCCCGTTCATAACGGAGAGAGTGTTACTTCTCTTTTCTTTAATCCTGAAACAAAAGCCACTTGTTGCAGCTCTGGAAACTGTTCCCATGCTCAAATTCTTGAGGCTTTTGAACTTCCGTTACAACCGCAAGTTAAAGAAGGAAAAGACGAGAAATTATCACAATCCGCTATGCTTGTGAGTTTAATGGGTGACACCGAATTGTTTACCTCGCAAAATGATGAGCCTTTTGCCAGTATCGTTGTCAACGGACATCTTGAAAATTGGGCGATTGAATCAAAAACCTTTAGAGATTGGTTAGGTCGAAGATTTTACCAAATTCATAATAAGATCGCTTCCGAAAATGCGGTCAAAGAGGCTCTGGTGACTTTAAGCGGCAAGGCAAAATTTGACGGGCGACAAAAACAAGTTTATATCAGAAGAGCGGAATTGGATGGAGCGATTTATTTAGACTTGGTAAATGATGACTGGCAAGTTGTCAAAATAACTTCCGATGGCTGGAAAATAATCTCCGATTGTCCGGTTAAGTTTCGTCGAACAAGAGGAATGAAACCGCTTCCTGTACCTGTTAGAGGCGGCTCTCTGGACGAGTTAAATAAGTTCTTGAACATTCATGGTGATGATCTGGTGCTTGTCAAAGCGTGGCTGATGACCACGTTGAAAGCTGAAATACCCTATCCTATTCTAGTTTTTGCAAGTCAGCAAAATTGCGGTAAATCAACCTCGGCAAATGTTTTATGCAAGATGGTTGACCCGAATCTGGCGGAATTGGTGTCAAAGCCGAGAAGTGAAGAAGATTTATTTGTCTCCGTTACAAATCGTCTCGTGGTTGCAATTGATAATCTTTCCTACATCAGTGATAACTTTTCTGATTCATTATGCAGAATTGCCACCGGCGGAGCATTTACCAAAAGAAAAAACTATAGTGATTCCGATGAAACAATCTTAATTGCTAAGAATCCGCTCATCATAACTGGTATCGGGGATATAGCGACAAGAGGCGATTTATTAAGCAGAAGTATTATTATTCATCTTCCGACATTAACCGAGAGAGTTTCTGAAACCGACTTTTGGAAAGACTTTACAGATGCACAGCCAAAGATTTTAGGCGCATTGCTGGATTTAATCAGCGAAGGATTGAAAAACTTTCCTGATGTTGAAGTAGAAAACTGTGAAGCCAGAATGCTGGATTTCGTGAAGTTTGGAACAGCAGTCGAAAAAAGTTTTGGATTAGACAAAGGCGGATTTGTCCTTTTATGTAATAGAAATTATGAGAACGCCAACAAGATAGCATTAGAAAACAATCCCGTTGCTATTCTCATTTATCAATTTATGAAAAATGAATACGATTGGTTAGGTACGGCATCAGAGCTTTTAGCGGAGATTTTTATTTATGCGGATGAAGTGACCAAAAGGAATCCGCTGTTTCCGCAAACCCCGCAAAAACTTTCAAACATTTTGGATAGACTTGCGCCAGGCTTTCTTTTGGAAGGAATCAAGATCGATAAAGGCGACCATTTAAGAGAAGGCGGAACAGGGAATAGAAGAATAAAAATAACTAAAACTGTAAATTCCTCGTCACAGTCGTCACACTCGTCACAAAGCAGAATAACCAGAAAATTTCATTCTGAAAACATTAGAAAGAAAACCAACAAATGCTTCTATGGTTATACTCTTCCGTCAAGGAGATTTTGTGCAAGCCAAAAACCTCTCACTACCAATTGGTAGCGAGAGGTTAGCTAAATCGAACCTCAAACTTTTAGACCTGATCAAGAAGAGCGAGCCAATAGTCACTAAGGTGATGATTTTCGTTGACAATCGATAGTGGTTAACTTATATTGATTGCGACATGGAAGCTGACAAGTACAGTAATCGGCTACTGAGCTCTTTGGAAAGATTCTAAAAAGTTAAAACTTACTCAACATATTTGGTAGCCTTGGATATGTTGAAGTGAAATAGCAAACTAATCGTCCTGATTTCACGTTTCATTCGGTTAACCTGTTTTATAGGTCTATAAATCCGTTTGACTCCATTTTTTAATACAAAAGTTTTAACCGAGTTATCAGCATCGCGTAACGTATTGAGTCATTAGTCTTATCAGCTGTAAAAGACGTTAAATTAAGCAGAGTTAGAATTATCCAAAACTGCTTTCAGCTTGTCTCTGGGCAAGCATTTACAAAGCCACTCATTTAAATTGGAAAATAAGCGGCAGAAACTGCAAACTTCATTTGATGAATCAATTGTCCGTAAAGAAAAATAGTGAGAAGCAATAAAATGGGTTTATCCCAGTTATCTTAAAACAGGAGGAAAAGATATGGATTTTTTGGATTCGATTATCCGCGAAGCGGGCGAGAGATTCGGCTTGGGAAACAAAGCCGGAGATTTGCTTGCCGCTTTGCTGGGTTTGATAACAGACCGCAAACAAGGCGGTTTTACGGGATTTCTAGACCGCTTCAGACAAGCGGGTTTAGGCAACGCGGTTTCTTCGTGGATTACGCGCGGAGACAATACACCGATTTCCGACGAGCAGTTGGAATCGGCTTTGGGAACGGAAACGGTTAAAGATATTGCCGCCCGCGCCGGAGTTGATTCCGCCGCGGCAACTTCGGCTCTGGCTTATCTGACCCCGAAGGTGGTTGATACGCTGACGCCTGACGGCACAGTGCCGGACGAAAGCAGTTTGCTGTCGAGAGTCAGCGGTTTTCTGTCGGGCTTTGGCGGCACGGCGGCAGGCGCGGCGAGCGCGAAAGCGAGCGAAACTTTTAATCGCTTGGACAACGCGACCGGCGGCGACGCGAAAAGCTCGATTTTGAAATGGCTGATTCCGCTTCTGATTCTGCTCGGCTTGTTAATTTTGGGCTTCTGGTATTGCAACAGAACGCCGACGCCGGTTGGAAACACAAACGTCAATACAAACGTCAACCGACCTGCCAACACGAACGCAAACGCGAATGCGGTGGCTAGAGCTGTTAATTCAAGCGTGTCCATCAAAGCCGAAAACGGCAAATACACCGTCACGGGTGTCGTGCCTGACGAAGCAACGAAAAAGCAAATCGTGGACGCTCTGACGGCGCAATACGGCGCGGACAACGTTAATTTTGACGGTTTGAGAGTTGACGCTTCGGCGAAATCTTTGGGCGCGGGCTGGTGGGATAATTTCTCGAAGTTGCTGCCGAATCTGAAGGATTGGAAAACAGGCGAATTGAGTTTTGTCGGAAACGCAATTACGGCGACAAGCGGTTTGCCGCCAGTTGCCATTGCCCAAATCAAATCGCTCTTTAGCAGCTGGACGCTGCCGGTTTCGATTTCCGGAGCCGAAACCACAGCCAAACAAGCCAACGAAGAATCCTTAAAAGAACTCGGCGAAGCCCGGACGGTTGATGAAGTCGTCAAGGCTTTGAACGTCTCGATTATCAGTTTCGCTTCCGACAGTTCGCAGATTCCGGCGGATGCCAAACCTGTTTTGGAAAAAGCGGCGGAAGTTCTGAAAAAACAGCCCGAAGGCACAACGATTGAAATCGGCGGACACACTGATTCGGACGGCAATGACGACGCGAATCTGAAGCTGTCGCAAACTCGCGCCGACGCGGTGAAAAAGGCTTTGGTCGCGCTCGGTGTCAAAGAAACGATGCTAACGGCGAAAGGCTACGGCGAAACCGCTCCGGTCGCTCCCAACGATACGCCCGATAACAAATTCAAAAATCGCCGTATCGAATATAAAACCGGCAGCGGAAACTCGCTGACGACAACCGAAACCAAACCGTCGGCAAATACAAACAGCCGATAAAATCCACACCCGCAAAAGCGGTCTCATTAATCGGACGGCGGCGCATTTTTAAGCTGCCGTCCGGCTTTCAGAAACCGCAGATTATTTACGAAACTGCTTCCGCCAAAGTCTTTCCTTAAAAAAGCTGCTTAATTCCAAACGCGCGGCTAACAGGATGTGATACAAACAAAAGTGTTCGGTGTATAATGTTCACGCCGCAAAAAGCGTGAGTAAGAAGGGATGAAGGTCGGCAATGATTTTGGGCCAACTCTTTCGAGCCAAACCCGTCCAACAGTGTGACTTAATTTTCGCCTTCATCCGTATCACGCGCAGGGAACTTTGATTCCGAATAGGAGTGTGGAGAACACCGGGCAATTTCTTGTTCTCGCGCTTTTGGCAGCGCATAAAGAAACCAATGCCTCGTTGAACTATCAAAGCAATGGCGGAGATGGCAGGGTGAGGTATTTTTAGTTGACGATTGACTTTGCATAGGAGGGCAGAAAACGACTGCGAACAGTGGCAATCCGGGCGGTTCTCTCGATGGTCAATCGAACGAACACGCCGCTGATGGACTTCTACTCTCGAAAGAAACGAGAAAAGGGTTCTGGAAAGGCAATTTGCGCGACGGCGCGAAAACTTTTGACAATAATCTTTGTGATGTTAAAGAAAGAGTTGGACTACTGGTATCTGGAAGACCGTTTGTATAATCGCAAGCTGCGGCAGCTAAATGCCACAGCTTAACATTTGACTTTGCATAGGAAATCATTGGACGTGAGGCAAAAACAGCTACCTTTTATCACGTAGTCCTTTTACCTTTGAGTTGCGCGTAATCGGTTTTTGCCCACGTCAACTCAATCGTTCGGCGGCTTCGCTTGAAATTGAATGGTGATGTTGACTGACATAAATTTGAGTGTTATGGTTTTCTCTTTGGCAATCGCCATTTAACACAAAATCAACTTGGACGGCTATCGCTTACAACGGATGCGGCGAAGAACAAACGTCTAGTTAAAGCATCCACTTGACAGAGGAGGAGAAGAAAATAATGGCTGATATTACAAAATTCTTTGATAAGGATTACGAACAAAAAGACTTTAGCGAGTTGGCGGATGCGCCCGTTGAAGCGATTGCCGGCTTAAGTCAAGCGGACGCGGCGGCTTTAACGCAAGCCTTAAACATTAAGACTATCCGCGACTTAGCTGAAAACAAATATGTCCGCATCGCACAGGCGGTGGTGGCTCTTTCAGCAACGTCGAAAAAGATGTAGTAATCGAAAAAGCACAAAGGAAGCGAAAAGGCGGTGAGGCTTGATAACCAACAGCCGCCGAACAAGTCAGCTATGAAAGGAGCAGTCAAGCACAGAATTTAACTGTCCCGCCATAATTGCTTTCTGCGGCGGGCTAAGGTTGGGATTCGCCGGATGGCGTTTCAAGTTTGTTAAGCAAGAATCTTTGAATTTAACCGGAAGTGCCGCCGATGATGCTCTTTTGCAGTGACCTTGTTCTATGGTTGAACTAGTATCGCTGTTACCGTGCAGCTATTGGAGACTTCGGCTATAAAAGCCGGTCTATGGTCGCGCTCGGGTAATGGCATAGAATGACGGTCGCCTATCCATTGGACGCGCACTCAATCGGCTTTGTTGAAAACGCCGAGCGGTTTATGACTTTGGTGCGCGAGACTAACCGCCACCCGCCAAGCATTCACCTTTTGGCGACAAATGGTTAATCAATCGGTTCTTTATCAAACAAACAAAACGTGCCGGGATTATTTTATAATACTTCGGCAGACTCTCAAGTTCAACGGCAGATGAAAGCCCGTCTTTCATCCTACCATTGGACGTGAGGGCGAAACAGCTATCTTTTTTACCGTCTCAATAACGAGCTTTATTTGACATAATTTTATTCGCAAAAGGACAAATAATTTTCATGCATCTTGGCATTAGGATACTGCCAGATAATATTTGTTTTACAGGTTAAATTTACTTGATATTCACTCCGATTTACACGCCTTTTTCTTGCTAAAATCTGGTATTTTTGCATTTTTTCGCTTATGCTATCTAAACCTTTTACTTACAAACAATTAGGGCTATTTGACTAAAAGACAAATTGCTGCGGTAGCGAGAGAATTGTTGATATTATTTGTTTTCTTCTCGCTACCCTCAGAGCTCTTTGCTGCCCCAACTATCAACAATTTACAATCCCGTCTATCAAAGTCAGAATTAAGTATATTTTCACTGGCTATTCTTTGTATCTATCAAGGGAAAATTAAGGAAGAATTTAGTTTGGGGGTATTGGCGGTGCAATTTTTAAGACTTCAAAAGGTAGATAATTGAAGCCTGTGCGCAATTAAATGTCTGTTTCTTCAATAACTTATATCTTTTCGACGAGTGATTGAACAGACCTTCTAGAATTTACAAAAATAGCTCATAGCTAACAGCCAATAGTTATCGGCTATCCGACTGAAATTGACTTTTTGAATTGCGCACAGGCTTCAGATAATTAGCTAAAGAAAGCTCTTTATGCCTGCAGCAAAAAATTACGCTTCAAAATATTTGTAAAGGCGCTCTTCGAGAAATATTTTCAAGTCGTCAATACTTTTGACTGTATCTTCAAAAACTGTCGCTCCGCCCTGCTTGATAGAAACTCGCGGCAAATCCTCTACTACGAGAATTGTTATCCGGTAATCCTTCCCTCTAACCTGTCCGCTGAATTCCAGTTGCGCCGTGTCTGAATCGCTCAATGTCAGGCGATTCATTTTCATGATATGGATAATGTCCAGACGCTCGTAAGTAGTCATCATAAAGGGTAAATCTTAACACAACCCATATCTTCATTCGCTTGACTACTTTAAGGGAAAACTGATTTTCTGAACTTCACAACAACTAAAATTGAAGAAACGCTAAATAACCGAGTCAAATAACTCTCCAACACCTTTCGCATCTTTATCTGCGCTCCAAAAAATCTGTTATTATTAAACCGATAAAAAATTGAGCAAAGGGCCGGAAGAGGCGAAAAAAAACAGATACAATAAAGCAACTAAGCAAAGTAACATAATAGTATGGCAAACACGGTTAAACGTAAAAAAAAAGTTCAGGTTGAACTATCTACAGACCAATCAACCGAAGTTGAAGGCGCAAAGAACTTGGACGATTATGACCAGAGCCGACCAATGCAGTTAACGCTTTTTGAGTTACTACTGCCGCAGGAGCGAGGTCTTTCCAACACAATCGAGCTTTATGATTTTATTCCTAAATACCACTGGGGAAAAGTCGAGCGCATCGGCGGAGAGTTTTTGAGAGCGTTAGAACGAGAATTTGAATGCCGCGGACAAAAATACAAAGTCAAAATACGACCTGCCAGCATTGAAGACAAAGACGGGATGGAACGCTATTACTACCCGTCAAAACGCGAGGAACTCGTCGAAGACGCACTTCGAAAATTTATCGCGGAAGGTCAAGGAGTTTTTCTTGATGATGCCGCCGGCGTAACTTTTAGTCTTTATCAATTGCAGGAAGAACTGAGACGCAACGGACACAGCTATAACAAACAAGAAATTAAAGACGCGCTGTTAATTTGCGCTCGGACCAACATCACCGTCACGTCAGAGGACGGCAGTGCGGTTTTAGTTTCCAATCTTTTTGAAACGGTAGGCTTGCAAACCCGCGAAAGCTGGAAAGGAACCGGACAGAAAACCCGCGCTTTTGTGCGCTTCAACGCGCTCGTCAGCAAAAGCATCCAAAGCCGCACTTTTCGGCAGATAAATTATGAAAAGGTAATGAGCTATAAAACCGTCATTGCCCGCCAGCTTCACAAGCGCATGAGTCATCACTACATTCAGGCAAGCATCTCAAATCCCTACCATATTCTACTTTCGACGATAATCCGCGACTTGGGATTAACACTATACGACCGCCTCAGAGACAATCTACGAGATGTGCAAATCGCGCTTGATGAAATGAAGCTGAAAGACGTATTGCTTTCCTATAAAATTGAAAAAGTTTTGGAAAATTCAAAACGCAGCAAATTACTCAATGCCAAATTTATTTTAATTCCTAACCCAATGTTTGCCGGTGAAGTAACTCGAGCAAATAAACGAATCGCGGAAATTAAAAATGTCGGAATATAAAACGAGCAATCAATCAGTTTTGTGATAACAAAATAGGTAGGTTTGACTCACACTTATTAGTCAAAAGCGGTAGGTTTGACTCACCGAAATAGGTAGGTTTGACTCGCGCCAGTCATTTTCCGGTACTTGAACTCATAGTTTTCCACAGGCAAATAGGTAGGTTTGACTCACGGAATAAGTAGGTTTGACTCGCGTTTCAGCAAAAAATAGGTAGGTTTGACTCGCGCTTAGTTCATAAATAGGTAGGTTTGACTCGCGCCTTTAGTAAAACCAAGATGAAACCGGTAGGTTTGACTCACGCTATAATTCCTCCAAACCGTTGATATTATTCATCTTGCAAAAAATCTTTTTCCCCTAATCTTTTAATCTTACTTTAATCTTAAGATTTAATCTAAGTGTGCCATTCCAACAAAAAGGAAAATAACAGCAACTTCCTTTATTATCGGACGCAAAGCAAAGAAACTACCACTAAACCTTCAATTAAAAAGACTTAACTGCCGTTTTTGCAGCATAACCTTTAGTTTTCCAAATTCCACATCTTGGTAATTCGTTCGCCTTCCTCTCCCTGCTCTTTAAGCCAACTTACAAGCTGATCACGAGCAGCAATTTTCAGACGAACGGGAATATCTTTATTTTCCTGTTCAAGATTAAGAAATAAGCGGTGCTTATTCTTTCGCGCCCAATCGTAACATTCGCCGCCGGCGCGTCGTCCGAAGCCTTCCCGCAAAACCGTGTAGGGAGCGTTTTCTTTGACGGCTAACGCGCCGACTATATTGATGAATATTTCAGTCGAATGTTCAAACGCTGGCGCGTCTTTCAGATTTCCGCAGTTGATTGTGAGGTGCGGGCTAACATAAGTTTTGCCGTGCGTTTCTCTTTCGCGTTTTAGTGCTTCACAGACGAATCGCGTCCACGTCAAAACTTCCGTCAATCGTTCGAGACTGCCGGAGACGAATTTGTACGGCTCTTTAATCTTCGAACTTTCTGAATAAATCGAATAAGGATAAACGAGCGTCGGATTAATAATTTCTACGAAATAGTCGCCCAATCGCTTAATTGTCGTTTCCGGAATTTTGCCGCTGAAAATTTCAGCCGATAAACTGTGCGCGAACCATTGATATTCAAGCGAGCCGTGCGTAATGTTGCGGGTTTGATTCGCTATAGAGCCTTCGGCACTGGCGAGATGGCTAAAAAAAGATAAATTGACCAGTTCGACGCCGCATCGAAAATAATGAACCCAAAACTGCGCTCCGTGATTGTCGAGCAGAACGGCAATTTGGTTTTCGCTCGTTTCGCAGTCGAAAAACAACTTCCCGTTTTTATCGAGTCTTTCCGCGCCGAGAACTTCTTTTAACTCGCGCGCGGTCGAAGGAATTTTTATCAAAGACAAAACAGCCTGCCGCCGCGCCCTTTCGGTCAGTAGTTCGGAGTACCGCCCGTAAATCAAAAAATTCAGCAATTCCCGGAGCGGAGCGGAGGAAACGCTCAAGGTTTTGACCGGACTCGGCTTGCAGACGATTGCGTGGTTCATAATTTCCCGGGCGATTCAAAAAGCCGTCAGCCGCTCGATTTTTTCCGTTGCGGTTTCCATTTGAGAGAGTTTTTCTCTGAGCCGAACCATTCCCAACATTTTCTCGCGCACGGGAGCGCGGGCGGCTTCGGAAAGCGATATGCTGACCGACTCGTTCGACATCGAATAGCCGGAACTGCGGTCGTAACAACCGTCGTTGTAGTCGTAGCGAAATCCGCTCGGCTTGTAATACTCGCAGGCGATTTCCACGAGATCGCCCAACCGCTCGGTGTAATAGCTGCATTCGCTGATACCAGCCGCCTCAATCTCGGTTTCCGCTTCGACAACCAGATAATCTTCGTTTGAGGAAAGAATTTCTCTTTCTGTCAGGACGCACAATTCAAGAAATTCGATGAATTCGTCAACCGTGCCGCTCTCCGTTTGAAATTCCTCGCCCCATTCGCCGTCGTCATAAAATGAACGGAAAAACGGGTCTTCAAGTGTCTGGTTGATTTCCTCCCAAAAAACTTCTTCGAGCATATCCGCAGCGGTTTCCTCACGGATGTTTTCGATTTCCGAAGCGTCGAGCGCGTTTTGCTCGGACTGCAAAACAATCTGTTCCGCAATTGCCTCTTCAATTTCTGCGGCGAGCTTTTCAACTTTTACCTCGTGGGCGAATTCTTCCCGTTCGTCATCCAAATCAGAGTAAAAAATCTCGCCCGTTCCGTCCGACTTAATTTCAAAATTATACCTGTGGTCGCTGGTCGAAAAACCGCTCTTGAGAACAATCAAGTCAGTTTCATTATTCCGGCTTTCGCCATTAACAATTTCGGCTTCGCGGGATTTTCGGGCGACAGCAGTATCAAACATAATTCAAAATCTTGCGGTGTTTTACTCACCTCTAAGCGGCATCAACACGAAACGGTAGCCGTCCGGTTCTGTCGGCAAAAACAGCTCGAATGGAGAATTCACGTCGTTAAACCCAAAAGAAAACGTCGGGCTTCCGGCTTTCGAGACGACCTGCAAAAAGTCCATCAAGTAACGGCTGTTGAATCGCAAAGAGTAAACTTCCTGCCCGCCTTGTCCGCTAAACGCGGCGAGCATTTCTTCCTGCGCTTCGCCTTCAGGAGTATTCGATTTGAGAGTTAGTTTTCCCGCCTCGATTTCCATCGTCACCGAATAATTTCGACTCTCGGCAGTTAAAGCAACACGGAGGAGCGAGCGGCGGAAATCGTCGGTGCTGATTTCCGCCGTGAAAGCGAGAGACTTCGGCAAAACCATCTCCCAATTCGGAAACGTGCCTGAGAGTTTCCGCGAAAAAAGGCTGCGATTGCCCGCCGCGAAACTAAGCTGATTGCCCGTGTCTCCGACTTCAACTTGGCTTTCGGCATCGCGCCGGATTTCGCGGTCGAGCAAATCTTCGAGTTGGACGAGCGTCTTTTTCGGCACGAGCAAATCAAGTTTTTGACCTGTCGAATTGACGAGCGGAAAACGTGAGAATGCGAGCCGATGACCGTCGGTCGCAACCATCGTCAGGCTCGCGTCATCAATTACAACTTTCGCGCCGCTGATGGTAAAACGGCTCTGCTCGGTCGTGACCGCAAACGCCGTGCGGCGAATCGCCTCGCGCAGAATCACCGCCGGAATGCGAACGCCCGCCTGCTTGTGAACCGGAACTTCGGGAAACTGCGTGCTTTCAACCGTTCCGAGTTTGTGCCGTCCCTTTTTGTAACGAATCTCGATCTGACCCGTTTTGTTCAGTTGAAAATGAATCGGCTCGTTCGGCAACTCGCGGCTGATGTCGTAGAGTTTTCTGCCTTCAACAAGGATTGAACCGCTCTGCAAAACGTCCGCTACCTGCAAAGAGCGCATCGTCACGTCCAAGTCGGTCGCCGTCAACGCCAACTCGCCTTGAATGTTTGTTTCCATTTTGATTTTGCTCAAAATCGGAATCGTCGCCTTGCGCTCGATGACCGGCGTGAGCAATCCCAATTCTTCTTTGAGAAGCGACGGGTTGATGATAAATTCCATAATTTTTGATTTTTGCTGCTCCTAATTTTTGCGGTTGCTCGCCGCTTATTTTTCTTAAATATTTTGAGGGATGGAGTTGTCGGTTTGTTTCCATTCGTAAAACTCAAATTCAGTCATCACGCATGTGCCGTCCTTTTCGTAGAGATGTTCGCGCTCCCCTAATTCATCGCGGATTGCGTTTTCATCGTGAGCATATTCGATTTCGGCATAACCGGATTTCTCAAGTTCGCGGCTGATTTCCTTGACCTTTTCGGCGAGATATTCTTCAAGATTTTCGCGCAGGGCAGGGCGGGCAATTTTCAGACGCGCGGGTAAATCTTCGTCGTCCGACTCGTTTTCAAATTCGATTTCAACCGTCATCGAATTCCAATGATGATAATGATTGTTTGCGCCGGTGATTTCGATATAGAGCGCGTCGCCGGCAGCTTCGAGCGCGGCAATCAGCCGCTTGGCTTTTCGGTCTTTTTCCTTGAGACTTTCCGGGTAAACGCGCCCGTAGAACGCCACGCCGTCGCCCTGACAATATCCCAGACTCCAATAAACTTCGGTTTCTTCAAATCCAAACTCAGCAAGCTGCGTTTTGAAATCTTCGGTTAAAAGTTCGGCATCGTCCCAATCGAATCGCTCCGAGCGGTTTTGTTCTTCGGATAAGACAAAATCCTGCGCTTCCCTGCTAAGTTCGGAGAAAAACCGCAATCCTTTCGGGCGCGCCGGAATGCATTGAAACTTCTCGCGCAAAGCTGAAAATTTGATTTGATTTTCCATCTCGCGCGCCTCGGTCAATTTGCAAAATGCGCGTTTTTGGAATTCTCGGTTTTCCTCGCCGCTTCCATTTTTATTTTGAAAAACGACGTGCGCGGGCAATATGAAGTTTTGATTTGGAAATCGTTTATTTCAACTTAATTCGCTCGCCCCACGTTGCATCTCCGGCGATGCCGTGCGTCGCCCAGATGACTGGAAAGTTCGGCTCGTCTCCGGTTTCGCCGTAAAGGTCGGTGAGATAAACGAGCGCGTCCGGCTCAAGTTCAGCCGCCGCCTTAATCAACGGACGAAAATCAGTTCCCCCGCCGCCCGTGTATTTGATTTCGGAAAGTTCGTTAGACACCTGCATCCAATCAATTTCAACGATCTGGTGAACCGCCGCATCGCCGATCAGCAACACCAGATTTCGCTGGTTGAACGCGCACATCGCGGCGACTTCGGCTAAAAACCTGCTCAAAAGCTCCCTGTCAATCGAACCGGAAGTGTCGAGCGCGACGGCGAGCCGCGTCCCGCGTTTTTTGATTTTGTCGGGCGCGAAAGGCAGATTTACTCCGGCTTGGGATTTGTAATCTCTTTCGAGCGCGAGCCATCGCCGATTCGGGCGCGAATAGTTTTTCTGTGTCGCTTCCTGAAATGCGGTCTGTATTATGCAACGGAAGATTTGTTCCCATGGCGTTTCGACGCGCGAAATTTCTCCGCCGAGCCTTTCGAGCAATTCGGGAACGCTTCCGCGCAAAAGACTGAGGCGTTGCTGCCAGTTTCGTTTTTCTTCGTCACTGCCTGCGCCTGTTGGCGTCTCGCTCGGTTTGTACGTTTCGCACGTTTTATACGCATTGACCTTTTCTACGCGCAAATCACCGGCGAGCGCGTCACGCTCATCAAATTCTGCGAGGATTCCGTAAAAATTCTGTTCTGCTCGACATCGGCTTTTTAGTAAATAATAAAGATCTTCGCACGACCAGCGAGCAACCCTAACGAAATCTGCTCTCGTCAGATTCGCTATTTTTCTTGCTTCTCGCGCCTGTATGTTGAAAGAATAATAGGACGAGCTTTTGTTTGCCGCTTGCGGATCCACTGCGTCTTCGCTTTTTTCGAGACATTGCCAGATTCTTGAAAGCGTCCAGGCGTCAGAGGGAGTTTCCAATCCGGTTAAGTTTTCAAGGCTCGTGTTGATGACGGCATCGGCGGCGATGTTCAAAAGTTTCGCATCAAAATTTGCGGGGTCGCGTTTTTCGAGTTCCGCGAATCTCTGCGGGTGGCAGAGCGCGATGTGCAGAATTTCGTGCAGGCAAATAAACCTTCGCTCTTTCGTTGGGCGCTTTTCGTATTCCGCTCCGGCGTAAATCGTGCTGCCGTCGGTGAAGGCAATCGCGTCCTCATCGGTGTCGGCAAATCTGCACCACAACGCGAGACTCGCCAGACCGGGCAGATATTCAATCGCCGCTTCCAAATCGGGACGCATCCGGCTAGATTCGGCGCGGTTCAATCTATCGAGCATCATCTTAAAATTTTAGGTTTTGTAAAGAGAGTGAAATTAGAATTGCTCAAACGACGGCGATAGTAGCGGATGTCGCGGCGATAGCATACGGCATTATTTCTGTTTTGCCGGCGTTTTGGTTTGCACCGCTCGCCGCCTCACGCTTTTCGTTGTAACGCCAAAACGCTTGTTCGTTTTCCACTTTCCAGCCCGCTTTCCAGATTTTATCGAGCAGAAGGCTTCCCGCCATCGTTTGCAAATCGCGCATCGGCAAAGCGTTAAACCGTTCGTCAAATTGTTCGTCGAAACGATTAACCAATTCGAGAAGCTCGATTGCCGTATCGGAACTCGCCCTGGTCGCAATAGCAAACGAAAGCGCGTATAACCCGTTGATAGTGTCGGGCAGATATTTTCCGATCCTCAACGGCGTTGTTTGTTGAATTTCCAGCAGCTCGTCAACCGATTTCATATTTTTGATTTCTTCGGCGAGCAGCATAAATTCCGCCGCGACCGAATCGCCGATGATTCCGGCGACGGCGAGATGACGCGTGCGCTTATCGGCTTTTCGCAATTCCTGAAAAACATCCGATATTTTTTTCCACGAAGCGGGACGCGGATATAGCTCGTGTTTCTGCGTCCGCGCTGACTCTTCGCCCGACAAATGCTGCGGAAAAACCTTTAAGAAGGCGAGAACTTCCGGGATTACGCCGATTTTCATAAAATACTGAAGCGTCGCCTCCAGTTGCGGCTCAATGACGATGTGCAGCAATCTTCGATTCGCTGCCGCGCCAAGCCCGCGTGCGCATCCTAAATCCTCCGGTCGGTTGCCCGCCGCGACGATTACCCAATTGCCGGGTATTTCAAGATTGCCTTGCCGACGCTCTTCGAGAATTCCTAAAACCGCGCTGCGCGTATCGTCGGGCGCGAGCGAAATTTCGTCGAAAAACAAAATGACTGCCTTTCCGTCTTCGCGCGACGCGAGAAATGCTGGCGGATAGAAAACGGTTTGCCGCGTCTCGTGGTCGAGTGCGGGCAATCCGCCAATGTCCGTCGGCTGCTTCTGGCAGAGCCGAATGTCGCGCAGTTCTGCGTCTAATTCTCCGGCAAGTTGGCGAACGCTCTCGGATTTTCCGACTCCGGTCGCGCCCCAGAGCATAAAACTGATTTTCAAGCCGCGAAGCCCTTTGATTAATTCTTTGGCTTCATCCGGCGTGCAGGAAACGGTATTTATCATATTTTTTTTATCAATGGCGGGTGCGAAAAAACTCAAGTTACCTCACAGCATTTCGCGCCCTAAATTTTTCAAAACATTGCCAACCGCTTTTTTTCCGCTTGGGCTTTGCTTGCGTTCGTCCCGCGCATCCATTCCTCAGACGCGGTGCGGGCGACGATTTCCGCTGGCGAGAAAATCATTTTCATTCGCAGAAAAATGACGCGCTCGAAAATCTCGCGCACGGCGACGAATTTATTATTCGGGCTGTCGCCTTTTGAATCTTTATTTGTTTTGACGAAAGCGCACCCCAGAATTTTTTCGGCGAGAAAAACGGCGAACGAATTGTGCGAAATTAAAAGCGCGGCTGGATGAACGGAGTTTTCGAGCGGAAAGGCTAGGAACTTTATGACACCGGCGCGGTCTTTTTCCAATAAATTAAATGCGTCGAACAGTTCGTTTTCGCCCGGAACTTCTCCGGCTTCGATTTGCCCGCGCTTTTTCGCCAGAAATTTATAAAACGAATCTCCTCTGTCGGGCAGTAAATCCCGCGCCCAATCTTCAACTTTGACTACGCGACCGACATCCTCGATTAGATGGTCGGTCAAAAGCCGTCTGGTTTCGATTGTTTTGTTTTCGGAATTGGTGAAGGTTTCGCCGAAAAATCGCACGCCGAGTTCGATGCCTTCGCGGTGATGAAGCAGAAAGCGGTGTTTGGAATGGGCGCAGGCGGCTTTGCTCGAATCCAAAAAGTTGTGGATTTCAATATAATCCGTCCAGGATCCGCCGTATGTTTTCTGACTGATTTGCGCGTGTTGAAGCGGTTTCATAATCTCTCGTGTTTTACCCACCGCTTTAATTTTTATAGAAAACTTCAATCGTTCAAGAATATAAAACGATTCGATTGAATCGTCTTGTCGCCCGTAAATCAATCACGCGCTGGTTGCCGCTGCCCGTCCATAATCCCGCGCCGGAAGTTTCCGATTCCAGGTAAGCCCCGTCAATCAAAATATCAATATCGCCCAAAACTGCGCCGATTGACGATTGTTTGACGGCTTTTTCACGCAACGCTTCAAGCGTGTAACCGCTATAACAAACAAGGTGCCGGCAACCCATTGCGCGTAATTCTCCGACGAGAGCGAGCAAGCCTTCCGGTTGCGCGAACGGCTCGCCGCCTAAGATGGTTACACCGTCGCGCTCAAATTTCGGGTCGAGGAGAAGTTCAGCTAATTTTTTAACGGAAACAGATGCGCCCGAATCTTTATCGTGTAATTGCGGCACGTAACAGCCTTTGCATTTTAACGGGCAAAATTGAAACAAAACCGAGCTGCGCCTGCCCGGTCCTTCCGTCAAAGAGTCGTGGTAATAACCCGCAATACGGACGCTGAGTTCTTCCGCTAATGCTTCAGGGAAAGCCGCAATTGGTTTGATAATTTCGAGCGGGCGGGCGCAAGCGGTTTCCTGCGCTTCGCCCAAAGCGGCGCGTAAATGGTCAATCAGATTTGCGTTTAAATCATGGTTGTTCTCAACCAGAATCGCGCCGCGCAAATCGTCAACTATAAAAGTAATTTCAGGCATTTCGACTCGTTTGTTTTATTCGCCGCCTTTTGTTTTTACGACGGCAGTGGCGGCAAGATCAAAAGGAGTTTTGTTTTCGTAAACTAACAGACTCCGAGCGATAAATTCCGCTCTTGAAAATTCTTCGCCCGTCGCCTGCTGACGAATCGCGTCTTGCAGCTTTTCCGTGAAAGCGGGCGAAAGCGTCGTTACTCTGATTGCTTTGACGATGCCGGTCGCAGCTTCGATAAGAATGATTTTGAGCAGAATTCTTTCCGCCGGATTCGCCTGCGGAGCGGGAATGCGGCGGTCTTCTTCCGACACATTCCACCACGAGAAAGCGGAATCAGACCACGGCAGGATTTCGCCGAAACGATAGAGCAGAAAAACAATTGAGTTCTCGCAGTAAAGCCCGAATTCGGCTTCATCTTGACGGACAGCCTCGATTTCCTTCGGGTGCAGATTTTTCATCGAAAGTAGCAGCGTGTGATCGCCCGCCTGATAATTGTATTCGATGGCTTCGGGCAATTCGGTTCTTCCTTCAAAAAGCGGTTTTCCAATAGCGACGATTTGCATAATTTTTAGAAGTTCGAAAGAAAACGCGCCGCCAGCTAGATGCGTGAGCGCCGCTTAAATTTTTGTTCTATTCGGTAAAAACTATTTACTCTTGATTTGCCGTTTTACCTGCGGCTGAATGTGGTATTCGCGGGTTTTCTCGTCCCTGGTAGGCTTTCCGAAAACTTGTTTGATGGCTTCGGCGGTTTTCTCGCAGCTCGGTCCAGTAATGCTGCCTATGGTCGTTTCCATCTCGCCCGTATTCATATTAATTTCAATTTCGATTTCCGGCATATAGTTCTGACTCCTATTTGACTTATTCAATGTCTGCGAGTTCCGGCTGGTAAAGAACGGTTTCGGGAAATAGACGGCAGTAAGCCGCGATTTCGTCCAAATCATCGTCTGCCTCAATCGCGTCTGTTACCATCTGCGAAATTCGCTCGTCGAGTTCGATTTCCTCTTCCGCGTCCCAATTGACGGCGACGGCTCTGGTTCGTTCACCGTCCGGGCGACGACCGATTGCCGAAACCGAGTCCGAATAAAAAAGCGCGTCCAAAAATGACCGCGCTTCGGCTTCCGTGTCCCGCAGGACTTCGATAATATGAGCCATAAATTTTCAGTATTTGATGCGAATTTTAATCGTTGAGCCGACGCGCTCCTGATGAAGTGTGCCGCGCAAACTGCGGGCGAGTTTTTCAGCCGATTTGAGGTTGTAGCTCGTTCGCAGATTGGTTAAAAACTTGCCCTGCATCATCGTTCGCTGGTCGAATTCACTGATGACGGGAACGTAACCCGAGTCGGTTTTCTGAAATCCAAGGTCGTTCGCTGCGCTGCCGATAAACTTGCGGCGGACGACGATCTGCGCCGTCTCCGGTCGGCAGTCGCCCTGGTAGCCGTAAAGCGACAATGCTTCGCCTTCTTCGGTTTGCGCGTAACCGCATTCAGAAAGGGCGTCTCGCAGACAATCGCGGTCTTTGAAAGCCGTATCGGTGAACGTCATATATTTGCTCATAAGTTTTGAATTTTAGATTTGAAAACTTTTTACACTCTTTTGCTAGCCGCTTAAATTTCTAAAACTCTCGCGCTCGAAGTGTTCGCCGACGGCTGAACGGTTCGAGCAGTGTGGCTGCCTTTGATGTTGTTTTTCGCCCACTCGCGGATTTCGTCAATCTTGGTTTTCATCATCTCGGCGGTTGGCGTGATAGTGCCGATTGCGGAGATAACATCCTTGGTTTGGGCGGCGCGATTGCCGTCAATAAAGGCTTCGAGAACCGCGTCTTTGACCGCGCCTTCGATTTCCGCGCCGGAAAACTGCTCGCTCTTTTCCGCCAGCACGTCCAGGTCGAAATCGTCGGGCTTCAGTGCGCGTTTTTGCAGATGAACGCGGAAAATCTCCTGCCGGTCATCTTTGGTCGGCAAGTCAACAAAGTGAATGTAGGAAAATCGCCCGATGCGGAATTGTTCGGATTCCAAATCGCGCACGTCGTTGGCGGTAGCGAAAACCAGCACGTCGCGGTTGTCCTGCATCCAGTTCAAAAGATATGAAATTGTCCGCGCCGTTTCGCCGCCGTCGGTTTTGCCGGACGATTTCATTCCCGATACGGCTTTTTCAAACTCGCTGATTCCTAGAATACCTTTGACGGTCGTGGCAATCGAAAGTGCGCGTTTTACCGAAATCGCCGCCTGTCCAATAACGCCGCCGCCTTCGCCCATAATCGAGCCGAAATCCAGGTCGAGCAGAGCGCGGTTGGTGATTGATGAGGCGACTCGTTTGCATAAATCCTTGCCGCAGCCCGGAAGTCCGACGAGCAGAATGCCTTTGCACGGCTCGACGTGCCGCGCCTTCGCTTCAGGCGAAAAAGTGTGTGCAGCTTTTTTCAGAATATCGCGCAAATGCTGATAACCGCCCAGAGAGTTTGCCGGTTCGGGATGAACGTAAGTAAGCGCGGAACTGCCGCGAATCACCTTTTTCTTTTCGTCGAGAATGATTGACAGCGCGTTTTCGGTTAAGCCTTGACAGCTTATCGTCGCTTTGGCGATGACGTTCGAGATTTCGTCGTTGGTCAATCCAAGCAGAGCCTGCACGAGGTTTCTGCGCGTTTCGTCGGTAACGCTCGTAACAACACCGTTTTTCTCGAATTTTTCGAGCTGGATGTCGAGCGCGTTGATAATTTCTTCTTCCTGCGGCAAATCAAGCTCTACCCCTGAAACTTCCTTTTCGAGCGTTTTGATGTCCGGGAAATTCGGTCCGGCGAACAAAACTGTCGCCTTCGTGGTTTTCAGTTTCCACGCGACTTCTCTTAAAAGCCTGACCAGTACCGGGTCTTCCTGTCCGTAAGGCGCGATATACGGCGCGAAATCGCATAGCAGAAAGATTCCGGTTTGTTGCTTTGCGATGTATTCGAGCGCGGAGAGTGGGTCTTGCGTTTCGGGAATCACTTTCGCTTCTTTTAAAGGAACGCCGTTCGCTTTTTCATCAATGATTTTGACGATGCCGTTCGTGCGACTCCAGAAATAAAGCGGCTTTTCGCGGTGCTTTTCAAAAGTTATTAATTCGAGCAGGCATTCCTTGAGGCGTTCTTCCTCGTAAGTATTGACGGCGAGCAATGTATAACGCGCCCTGATGAGCGTGTCTAGTTCTTCAAGCAGTTTCGCTTCGCTGGATTGATTTTTCATTGTGAATAAGAATTCCTGAAAGAAGAGTTCGGATTAGAATTCGAGCGCGTCGAGCCGGTCGAGATTCAAAACGCCGATTCGTTTTGAACGTCGCTCAACTCCTGCTTTTTCCGTCGTCTGTTCGCCGCTTTCTTTTTCGATTGGCGCGACGGCGACCGGTTTGGATTTGGCTGGCTGGTTAAAATCCAATATTTTGGCTGGCTGTTGCGACGGAATCGGCACCGCCTTGAATGCCCCGAACTGTTTGAGCGTCGGGCTGTAATCGCAGTTGAAAGTTTCCAGATACGGAGTCTTTCCGTGAAAAATCTTTTCCTGACGTTTAGTCGCATAACGCTGTTCGGCAAGCGAAAGTGAACAATATTCGACGAGCGGCAAAACTCTTAATTTCGTTTCGCTCCGCCCGTGTTCTTGAAGCGCGCTATAAGTGCCGTCTTCGTGGTCAACGATGAATAAATTGAAAACTTTGTCGGAATTTATCTTCGGGTCATAGTGATAGAGAAAACATTTTTTGAGAATTACCGGCATAAAAATTCACGCCCGCGACCGATTAACCTCGGTGCGGGCTGATTGATGTCAAAAGATTGAAGATGGTGTTAGAGTTCAAGCGCGTCAAGCTGTTCTGTCTTGAGCAATTTCCGGGCGCGTTTGGACGTGGCGATGATCACCGCGTCAACGGCTTCTTTCATTTCCGCCGCCGTGCGCTGTTTCGCCTCCGTGCTGGCGATTTTATTCAATTCGGCGAGAACTGTTTCGACTTCCGCATCCTGCGTAAAATTCATCAGCTTGAACCAGCGATACATCTCGCGGGCGCGTTTAGCCGTCCCGCCGGCGACGAATTTGGAATTGTTGAGTTTCTCCGCCATCTCTTTGGCAGCTTCGTAAATCGTGCTGTTGAGTTGGTCGAGACCTTCCTTGAGCGGCGAAATGCTCGCTTCCATCTCCTTTTTTACCGCTTCGATTTTGATTTGCCGGATGCGCTCTTTTAATTCCTGCTCGCGCTTTTCGTCTTCATAGGCGGTTTTGACCTTGATTTCGGCGATGTCTTTTTGCGCTTCAATCTCAATGGCAATTTCTTTTTGCGCCCTTTTGGTTATTTGCGTTTCCAAATCGAGTTTCGCCGCGCGCGTTTGCTCGGCACGCATTTCAGAACCCAGAAGAATGACTTTCGGGCGCATCTCGATTCGCATTCCGTCCCGAATTGCCCCGACGGTCGGAACCATTACCATCGCACGCGCCACCGTCGTCTGAATAAACTCGTCGCGGTCAAAGGGCGCGTCTTTCACCGTCGCCGCCAGCCGGTCGGCGGAATCGGTCGCGAGCTGCCTGAATGTTCCGCGCAAAGTTTCGAGAATTTCTTCGTAATTTTCAATCACGACAGCTTTCGCGCGGGCGAGATTCTCCAATGCGGCGGCGAACTCTTTTTCAAACGCTTCAAACGCGGTATAAGGAATCCAGCGATATTCGCTACTACCTAAAACTGTCTCGCATAAGGCGAAGCGAAAACTGTAACGGTCGAGCGCGTTGTGCGCTCTGGACGCGGCACGCTGTAGCGGTTTGCGATAATTGTCTGGAAGCAGTCCGGTGCGCGGCGGGCTGAGATGGACGGCTTGTTCTTTCGGCAGTTCGATGCCCAAGGATTGCCAATCGAGCTGCCGACTCAAAACCGAAAATCCGGTCGCGTCAATGTTCAGGAAAATTCCCGCCTGTTCGAGCGCGGTCAAATCGAATGGCATCGTCTCAACTTCTGCCGCCGAGATACCTAAGTGAGTGGCTGCCGTTTCCTTTTTCTGTTCGAGTTTGCTCAGAATCTCGGTCGCCAAATCGGGTATATCACCGATTTCGTTTTGCTCTGCGCCGTTTGTTTGATTACCCGGCGCGGCGGTGTGATTATCGGGGACTGCCCGTGTTGCCGTGCCGAACATTGCCCAAATGTCGTTTGCCAGTTGCTCGCCGTCCAAAGAAGTGTTCATTGATTGATTCATAATTTTTCTCGGTAAATCACACGCATTTACTCGCCGCTTTTGTTTTTCCTCAAATCCGAATATGCAGGCTGCAATTTCGCGTATAAATTTTTATGCCGAATCAGTTCTTCAGTAGAAAAAGTCGGATAAAATGCCGAATAATATTTGATTTGTTTGAACCAGTGGATTTAACGTAGGACGTAGAGAATTCTGCATAAGACAAGCACATTTAGGAAGAATATAAAGTGGAACTACGCCCGGAACATTAATTTAAGTCCTAGTTTGCAAGCTGCTCGTGAGCGGTTTAATTTATGAAGAAAGTAGAAGTTGTCCCTCATAACCCTCGCTGGCGAAATGCATTTGAAGCGGAAGCAAAACATATTGGCGCCGCGCTGGGCGAAAATGTCGTAGCCATCCACCATATCGGCAGCACAGCCATTCCAGACATATATGCAAAGCCTGTCATTGATCTCCTGGTCGAGGTCGGAAACATCACTGAGGTAGATGAACGGAGTTCAGCGATGGAGGCACTCGGTTATGAAGCGATGGGTGAGTTCGGCATCCCCGGGCGCCGCTACTTTCGTAAGGATAATCAAGAAGGAATCAGAACATATCAGATTCACGTGTTTGAGGCTGGCTCGGCGCAGATAGACCGTCACTTAGCGTTCCGCGACTACATGATTGCTCACCCCGAAGATGCGCGAAAATACAGCGAGCTAAAGAGGAAGTTGGCGAAGGAACACTCGCAGAGTATAAACGGATATATGGACGGCAAGGACAGTTTCATCAAAGAAATTGACCGGAAGGCGTTACGGTGGCATCCATCACAGACTGATTAGTAGTAGGCAGTCCGGCATGTAGAAAATTTAAAATTTCTCTTTTAATTTGAGACTCTCGCGTTTGCGATTAAAACAGGCTCGGCTGCGACTCCGGCGATTTATCCGAAGGCTTGACGGAAGATTTTCCGCACACATTCTCAAAGATATTTTTCGCTAAAGCGGAATATCGTTCTTTCTCATTAAACGATGCGTCGTCGACCGGCTTGTTTTTCACCGGCGAGAACATCGCGGCGCGCTTTGCCTCGTCTTGCCGATTAATGTTGCGCGCGGTTTCTTCTCGGTAAATCAGGCAGGTTTGCACTGCCAGAATCGCTTTCAGCCAGACTTTTAATTTTCCGTGTTTTTCGATTACTCCAGCCGGGCGAAAAGTGATTTTCTCGATTTCCTCGCTGAGTTCCAGGCAGAGGAGCTTTACCCGGTCGTTGCCGGCGGTCGTGTCGATCCATTCCGGCATCCGACGGGCGAAATCAACCAGATAGAAAAGGCACGTTTGGAGTGCGTCTTCCTGCCGAAGTTTCGCGTCCGGCTCGAATTCCCTGCCCGCTCGCCGGATTTCTTCGTCAAGCTGAGAAGCACACCAACCAACAGGCGGATGCGGTTGTTTGCGTTCAAGAGCGGCGATGAGTTTTCGATAAATCTCGTCGGTCGTAAGAATACCGGCGTTCGATTCCTCAGCTTCATTTTCTTTTTGACTTGCGCTTTCGGTGTTTTGAAGCATCACGGTTCTTATCTGCCGCTAAACTTACGGCTTGTTCGATTTTTTCCGGCGTCGTGTAAAGCGAGCGGCTCGTCCCCGATTCCAGATCGAAGTAAGTTGCAAAACGCTTGAGCGAATTCGTCAGCAGGAGCGCGGTCAGCATTTCGTTTATCTCAACGGCTACGCGCTGATTGACGTTCAAGCTTTGCTCACCGAGAAGAATGCGCTCGGCGCAAGTGACACGCTCGTTCGACTGCGGACGTTTGCGAACAGGATTTTCGCCTTCACGCAAAAGGTCTGGATGCTGCAAACTCGGCGCGGGCAGCAACGAGATAATCGGCAGTGCGCGCGCCGACTCGCAGATTTCCTTTTCGTTCAACCGATTGCCGATTAAAACCTGTCCGGTGTCGCGCCCGTTGCCGCCGTCAATCCACCAGACGCGCGGGCTGGAACCGTCGTAGCTTCGTTCGCCGTAAAATTTTAATGCTTCGTGAAGTTGCTGCCGCGCCAGATGATTGTCAACGCAGCCGACGAGAATTGTCAGCTTGTTTGAATTTGAAGATTGAACTGTCCAATCGTCATTTTTGCTTTGCAACAGCGCGGGGCGAAAACCTTCCTTGACGAAACCGACTTCGATTCCCCAAGCTCGGTTCACGCGACCGGCGAGCGTTTCGGCTTTGTTGAAACCGACTTCGGCGAAACAAAAATTGCTGCGCGGAATGTTGCCCGTCTCTACGCTGTCGGGGTCAACGATGACGATGTTTGCGCACTTACCAAGTGTTTTCAATTCAAAAGCGAGACGAGCGAGATTCATCGCCATAAAACTGCCCGTGCCGCCCGCGCCGACGAGCCAGAATTCGATTGATTTGTAATCAACCGGCAGCACTAATTTGGCGTTCAGAAAACTTAGGTCCAAGTTCATAGATTTTCGATGTAAGATAGATTTACAGTGGCAGCGCGATATTCTTCGGCGAGAATATATTCCGGAGCATCATCGCCGAGATCGTTACAGATTTCTGCTAACCGCTCTCTTTCCTGTTTGACCAAATCGGTGAGATTTTCGGGCGGCGCGTCCGTTATAAATTCGGCGGGAATTTCCCAAAACGAATCGTAAATTCCGACGCGCAGGCGTATCGCCGGATTGTCGCTGTGAATATCAACCAGAATCCCGAACAGGCGAAACTTACCGCGTTCGTCGCAGTCGTCCTGATTGCTGAACTCGCGGCAGCCGGGCGGGTGCGTGTGAATTTCCAGAACTGCCGTTTGGTAAGCCGAATCGTCGTCGCGCGCAATCGTGCTGCCGAATGAACGGCTTCGACTAACTTCTTTCCAGAAATAATTGCCGGTTTCAGTGTCCCGGCAAACCGCGTATAAATTTTCGGTAAAATTCGCCGCGTCCGTTTCGCTTCGGGCGTGAGCTAAAATTTCCTCTAAAACGCTTGCTGGAATTTTCTCGGTTAATTCGACGCGCGCTTCTCCGGCTGCTAATTCCGGGATTTTGACGGTGAAAGCGGAAAGCTCGACGACGGCTTGCATCTCGCGCCGTCGGGCGCGTTTGAACACGCCGTTCTGGGCGATAACGATTTCATAAAGCGGCGCGGTGATAGGTTGGTCGGACGCGAATAAAAACTTTCGCTCGACGAGTTGCGGTATGTTCATTTTGTTTGAAAAAGATTGGAAAAATTTGGAAGCGTTCAGCGCGCCCGTTGCCAAAGTTCGGAAACGGTGTGCTGCGTTTTGATTAAAGCGTTTTTCGGAAACGTCTTTTTGCCGTCAAGCGCGAGCAGTAATTTTCGCGCGTCGTCCTCGTGCGTCCGGCAGCGATTTGCTGCTTGATGGTTATTAAACGGGCTTTCGAGAATCAATCGCCAGACTTTTTCGATAGTGTCGAGACGACATTCTGGCGCGGTGTTTCTGCCGAAACAGATGCCGCCCGACGAATCAAGATTCGGAAACGGAGCGGCACAGATTTTAGATTTTTGATTGACCGTTTTGTCGAGTGTCGCCCACAGATAATAACTTTGCCCGGAGCCGAGCAGCAGGAGCGTCGGAAGCGGAATCTCGATTTCGAGAATCGAATCGTCCGTGCTTTCGTCCTCAGTTTCGCGTTCATTAACGGGGCGCGGGTCAGTAATAAAAATCTTTCGCCGTCCGACGGGCAAGACGCTTAAAATTTTGTGCGTCTTCTTTTCCTGCGCGAAACGTAAAACGAAAGTTTCGAGCCAGCCTGAATCAAAAGTGTCGCGTGTCGAAAAAGCGCGCCCGATTTGCGCCGGACTTAAAATGCGCGTTCGCTCGACGCTGCCCATCCGCCAGTTGAGCTGATAATGCCCTTCGAGAAAGAACAGTGCCGCGCGCGCGTCTGCGGGCGGCGCGAAGAAATTTTGATTTTCGATTTGGCTCATAACGCTTTTATTAAGTCGTCAAAAAGTTAATGCCGGTTCTACGGCGCGTTCCTCATAATCCGCCAGAATGTTTATCAGAAGACCTGCACCGTCATCTTTCGTCTCAAACGGTAAATTTCTTTGCCGCCCGTTCGTCGGCAGCCGTCCGGTGTTCCAAATGCCGATGAGTTCCTTAAAAGTCGAAAGCGCATTTTTCTCAATCGAAGCGTCAAGGCTTTCCAGACTCGCAAAATAATCGCTCACCGCCTGGTAATCGTTTTTGAGTTTTTCCAAGTTCTCTTCGGTCCACTCGTAAAGGTCAACCGGCTGGCAGCAGGTCGTGTCAATAAACGGATTGCCGGTGTCGTGATAAATAAACTCGATGAGGTGCAGAAAGCGACGAATCTTCGGGTTGTCGCGCTCTCTTTCGAGAACGGAAAAAGGCGGCGTTGCCCTATCTATCGGTGGCAGTGCTTCAAACTCGACGTTGAAATTCGCCAGGATGTCGCGCCAATCTTCGTCGTCGGTATTGCGCCACAGAAACGCTTGCACGGCAAACTGCAAGCAAGGACGAAAATCCTGCCAATCATATTCGCCGCAGCACAAATCGAAATTGATCGGTTCAATAGGAATGTGGTCGAAACGAAAATCCGTCCAGTCAAGCCAACTGCACAGCGGAAAATAACGGTCGCTGACGAGTTCGATAAACTCATACTCGCGCTCGGTGTGATAAACGCTCTCGCCCGTCCGCTTGAAACTCGCCGAGGATTTCTCCCAATCTTTCGGAAAAAGTTTTTGATAAAGCGCGTAGAGCCGCTCGCGTTCGAGTTCCGAGGCGATATACCCGATTGCGTCGGAAATCGTGTTGCAGCCCGCTTTCCAGCGCAAATAGGCGACAGTCTTGTCGAGTCGCCCGCGAAAATCACCGCCCGTCGCGCTGTTAATTCGCCTCTGCTTGTTTTCTTCAATCAAGCGACGGGCGACGGGCGGAAGATTGGAGACGGCGCGAGCGTTCAAAATTCTGGTTTTGACTTGTGCCATATCGCAAAAATTCAAAATCCGATTGGAATCTTTTCCGTTTGAAAACCGCTCTCAACAGCAACCAATTCCTGGAACTGCTTTTTTATCGCTTGAACGTCGTTTTCCGTCTGCCGCAGGTATTCGTTAACCTGCTCGATGTCTGTGAGCGACATTCTTTGTCCCGTCGCCCCGCCGCCATCGCGCATATAAAGGCTTTCGGCAAGCTCGTAAATTTTCAGAGCGGATTCGGGCGCACGGGCGAGCCGCCGCAACGCTTCATTGCTCGCGTCAAGCGCGTCGCGGCGGACGTTTTTGTTTTTCGTTTTCACGTCGCCTGCCGTATGCCGATTCCTTTATGCTCGGCGCGTTTGACAATCGAAACGATCATCTGTCCGGCGCGCGTTTCGCGGCTGATGTTTGCGTTTTTGATTGACGGGTAATGCGGACTCAAAGCCGCTTTCAGCAACTCGTCTTTTTCGGCAATCGCAACGTCGAGCGGAAACTCCTGCCCTTCGATTTTGACGATTGCCGTCGTCGCGGCTGTTCCGGCTGCGATTTCTTGGACATTGGCACTTTCATTCGCGCTCGTCGTTCCCTCCGTTGCCATCGCCTCTGCCGTTGGCGTTTCGCTCGCGCCTTCATCTTCGGCGTTCGCCGCATATTCATTTTCGCCTGTTGAATTTTCGCTCATAGTTTTTAGTTTTTTCTAAAATAGACTTCCTTGAATGCTGTTCGCCGCGACCGATTGATTGACCATCGGCGGCGCGACTGTTGAAGCCGCAATGCTGCTCTTCTCCGCCGTCGTTTCGGGTTGCGGTTTCACAGTTTCATTGCTGCTCGCTTCCTGCGCGTGTCGCAAGCCGCTCGGTATTTCGGCTTTTATTTGATTGATTGCCGTTTGCGTCGGCGCGGCGACGGCAGCGGTAGTCGCTTTCGTCGGCGCAGACTTTTTCGCCGCTTTGTTTTTCGACTGGCGAAGCTGCTCGATGTATTTGACGGGCAAGGTTTGTTTGAAACGTTCCAGCTTCTCGCGGATCAATCCGGCAATCTGCGATAAATCACCGCCGTCAGCGATTTCAAGAAAATCAATTTCCGGCGGCAAATTATGCGATGTCGCGCCGACGATCACTTTGCGCAGGTTTTTGCCGGATTCGGCTGGCAGCAGCGTCAGATTTAAGTTAATCGTGCATTTTTCAAACTCAAACGGCTCGCGTCCATCCGCCGCCTGATTCGCGCCGTTTTTCCCCGCGCTCGCCGCCACTGCTGTCCTCGTTGTCGGCTTGCTTTCGACAGAAGCGGCAACGGTCGCCTCCGTTTTTGTAACGGTCGGATTTTCCGCTGTCGGCGACACATTTTGCTCGGCGATATTAGCGTTTTGATTCGCCGGATTTGGGTTTTCGACGGAAGATTGATTTTCCGGTTTTGATGATTCGGCGGCGAGTTCACCGCCTGCTTGAACGATTGTCGGCGCGGTTTCTTTCAGCACGGTGGTTGTCGCCGCCGCCGCCGCCTCCCCGCTCGCGTCCGTTGCTCGCGCATCGCCGAACGGCTCGCCGGATTCGACGAAGCCCAAAAACTCATCTTTTTTCCCTTCCGCTACGGTCGCCGTTTCTTTCGACGAAGCAGATTCGCTTTCGCCGTTTTCAACGCTTGCCGCTCCCGTCGCTTGTTCTTCCGAAGCTGCAATTTCAGTCGTCGCCTCGGCGGGCGAAACACCAGACTCCGAATTTTGCGCTTCCGCAACTTCGGGTTTCAACTCGCGGAATCGCTCGCTGAAATTCTCAACGAAGATTTGGTGAAGCCGCCTGCGCTCGACATCAAGCGTCACGTATTCGGCTTTTTCCCACAACTGACGCGCCAGATTTTCGAGCGACGCGGGCGGCAAGTTTTCCTTAATGACACTCGCCGAATGCTCGGCTAATCGGCGGGCGGTGAATTTCAACGCTTCGATTGTCGAAGCGTTTTCCAGATTTAGAAAAGAACCGACTGTTAATGTTTGCATTGTTTTCTCTTGATGTTCCTCCAAATTTCACTTTTTGCCCACCGCTTTCTTTTCGCCCGCCCATCATCAGATTTTTGATGAGATTGAACTTTAATGGCGGAAACCTGCTTTTCATTTTCCTGAAATAAAGAATTTTCTTATTTAAGAAAATGATGTAAAATAGGAAAATGACGAGGCGACTGACCGAGCAGCAGATACGAGATTTAATTCAGGACTTGGAATTTCAACCGCTAAAAATAACGGTTGAAAAACAGGAGTTGGAGGCGAGCGAGCAGGCAGGCAACGGCGCGAGCGGCGATCTATTGTTGAACATCGCCTGGAAAAACAATGCGGAAAAATTTATTGCCGAGGTTTTGGGGCAAGCGACACCGAAGCAAATCGAAACGAAAATTCTCCGTCTCGAAAAATTTACAAGCGCGATCAACAGCAAAAGTGCGGCGCGAAAGCGTTTTAATCCGCTCGTCGTTGCTCCGTATTTGAGCGAGAAGATGCTGAACCGCCTTGCAGAAGCGGAAATCAGCGGCATTGATTTGTCGGGCAACGGCGTGGTCATCGTCCCGGATAAACTTTTTATTTACCGAACGGGCGAGAAAAACAAATTCCTTTCGAGCGCGCCGATTAAAAACATTTTTCGCGGGACGAGTTCACTCGCCGGAAGAGTGTTTTTTGCCAAACCGGAATACGAAAACGTCAGCGAAGTTTTGGAGGAAATCACAAAGCGCGGCGGGCGGACGACCTTCTCTACGGTCTCAAAAGTTCTGAAGGCTTTGGAGGAAGAACTGATCATCAATAAAGGCGAGAAAATTAGCTTGCTGGACGCTAAGAAATTACTCGACTTGCTTCTGAAAAATTATCGTCGCCCGGACGTGCGCCGGAATCTAAGCGTCAAATGCGCCGATTACAATTTAGCGTTGAAACAAATGTCGGAAAATGCCGACAGAAAAAAAATTCTGTCTGCCTGGGATTATCCGGGAAGATACGCCGCGCTTGTTCAAGGCGTAGCGGAATCGAAATTCTACACGGAATCAATTGACGGATTATTGGACGGCGTTGATTTCACCGAGACCAGCCGCTTCCCCGACCTGACGCTGCTTGAAACCATTGATCCGACAATTTATTTTGACCGCCGGAAAGACAAAGAATTTTATTTGCTTTCTCCGCTGCAAACCTTTCTGCAACTGTCAGCGAGAAGATGCTGAACCGCCTTGCAGAAGCGGAAATCAGCGGCATTGATTTGTCGGGCAACGGCGTGGTCATCGTCCCGGATAAACTTTTTATTTACCGAACGGGCGAGAAAAACAAATTCCTTTCGAGCGCGCCGATTAAAAACATTTTTCGCGGGACGAGTTCACTCGCCGGAAGAGTGTTTTTTGCCAAACCGGAATACGAAAACGTCAGCGAAGTTTTGGAGGAAATCACAAAGCGCGGCGGGCGGACGACCTTCTCTACGGTCTCAAAAGTTCTGAAGGCTTTGGAGGAAGAACTGATCATCAATAAAGGCGAGAAAATTAGCTTGCTGGACGCTAAGAAATTACTCGACTTGCTTCTGAAAAATTATCGTCGCCCGGACGTGCGCCGGAATCTAAGCGTCAAATGCGCCGATTACAATTTAGCGTTGAAACAAATGTCGGAAAATGCCGACAGAAAAAAAATTCTGTCTGCCTGGGATTATCCGGGAAGATACGCCGCGCTTGTTCAAGGCGTAGCGGAATCGAAATTCTACACGGAATCAATTGACGGATTATTGGACGGCGTTGATTTCACCGAGACCAGCCGCTTCCCCGACCTGACGCTGCTTGAAACCATTGATCCGACAATTTATTTTGACCGCCGGAAAGACAAAGAATTTTATTTGCTTTCTCCGCTGCAAACCTTTCTGCAACTGTCAACCGGAGGCAAGCGCGAGCAGGATGCCGCCAATTCGATGATTAAAAAACTGCTCGAAGGCAAATTCTAAAAATCAGAATCGGACGAATCAAAAATGACACCAGACCCGCTCCGCGAACAATTACGACTGCTTGCCATGGAGCTGCAAAAGGACGAGATAAAACTTATCTTAGGCGGCGGTTACGGCTTGCTTTTACGCACCGAACACATTCGCCGGATTGAGGCGGCAACGAGATTCGAGCAAATTCCCGAAGCGCGCTCGACGAACGATTTGGATTTGTTTCTGAGCGCGGAAATCATCACCAGCGCGGAGAAAATCGAAAAGATACGAGACGCACTCGAAAGGTTAAAGTTCGTTCCGGTTGCGCCGTTCTTTCAATTTCAACTTCCCGGCGTTTATGAAGGACAGGACTTGCCGGTCAAGATTGATTTACTGGCTGCGCTTCCCAAAACCGAAGCCGAACGCAGCTTGGTAAAAATCAACAAACCGCGCATCAGACCGAAAAAGGCTCGAAATATTCACGGCTATTTGACGGAAGAAGCCGTCACGCTCGAAGAAAACCTCCAGCCGATTGATATTTCCGAAGCAGACGAACCAATGCTGGAAGTCTATTTGCCGCATCCGTTTTCCTATCTCGTGATGAAACTGTTCGCGCTCCGTGACCGACTCGAAGACGAGGAAAAAGATTTCGGCGCGTATCACGCCTTCGATATTTATCGAGTCGTCGGAATGATGACCGAAAACGAGTGGAATCAGGCTGCCCAATTAAGCGGGCGTTACCGCGCCGCGCCGAAAATCAAAGAAGCCGCCGGAATAGCTGCCGCGTTGTTCGCCAGTCTGGAATCCGTCGGGGTGCTGCGCGTCCGGCAGCACGCGAGAGCGGTTGATGTTTCGATTCCGCCGGAAAATCTCGTCGCTTTAATCGAGGATTTGCGAGAGCTTTTACCCGACATTTGAAAAACTGAAACGGCGGGAGTTGTGAATCAATAACCAGCCAAACCTGAAAATTATTTTTTTTTTGCTTGGTCGAAAACGCGGTCGAAATCTTTTTCGAGTTCGTCCCATCGTTTGCGGTCGGCTTCCGCGTCATACGGCAACTCGCCAAGTTCGTCGTCCGATTCGGGCGCGCCGAATTTCTCGTTTAATTGCGCTTCGATTTCTCTTAGGCGTTGTTCGTGCAGACGATCTTCCTCGTCGTCTTGATACGGTTGATAAGTGTCGGGCGCAACCAGGTGCGCGTCCTGCGGGCTGACTTCCGGTATAAAATCCGTCTTTTTCGGCGTGTTAATCATTGCTGTATGTTTTGGCTCGCCTCCATTTTATCAGCGATTCGCTGAACCAAGTAACGCGAAACGCCGCATTGTTTAGCCATCCGGCGCATACTTTTGCCTTGCAGATGATGGCGAATGTAACTTTCCTTAACCTGCTCGATAATTTTATCGAGGCGTTCGTCGGGGTTGATTTCGAGTATCAAACGATTCGCGGCGGCTGACAAATTTTCATCGCACGTTTCCGAATCCTGGAATGCGGCGCCCTTTTCGACGAGTAACTGGCGGACGTGAGCGGCGGTAATAACGTCCGCGTCGAAATATTCGGTGGCGAGTTTGAGAACGAAATTCAGCAGTTCGCGGAAGTTGCCCGTCCAGGCGTAATCTTCGAGCAGTGCAAACGCCAAAGGCTCGATTTGAAAATTGCTTTTGCGCCTCGAAGCGACGCGCTCGCGTTCGAGTCCGGCGAGAAAAATCTCACGAATTTTATCTTTCTGCTCGCGGAGCGGAATCGTGTCCAAGCTCAGCACGTTGAGGCGGTCGAACAAGTCGTGGCGAAACTCACGCCTTTCGGTCATTTCGCGCAAATTTCGAGACGTGGCGGCGATGATTCGCAAATCTACGGAAATCTCCGCGCTTGCCCCGACGCGGCGAATGCGTTTTTCCTCGACCGCTTTGAGCAGTTTGGCTTGCAGGCTCAGAGACAATTCGCCAACTTCGTCGAGGAAAACCGTGCCGCCGCTGCCGACCTCGAAAAGTCCGGCTCTCGCCTGATTCGCGCCCGTGAATGAGCCTTTCTCGTAACCGAAAAGTTCGGCTTCGACGAGTTCTTCTTTGAGCGTCGCGCAGTTGAGGCTAACGAACTGTTTATGGCGGCGAGGGCTTTTATCGTGAATCTGGCGGGCGATGGTCGTTTTTCCCGTGCCGCGCTCTCCCGTCAGCAAAACGTGGTGATTTGCGCGGGCATAGCGTTCGATTTTCTGATTCAACGCCGCGGCTTTCGCGTTGGTTGTCCGGCGCGGTGATTTTCCCGTTAAAGAATTGCCGCGCGTGCCTTGTAGAGATTCAACCGTCTCAATCGAGCGATTTTTGAAAAATTGTGTGTTCATAGGGCTGGTGTGCGCTCGGTATATTCTCAAATCCCGTGCCACTCCCCTGCCCTTTTTGCTAAATGACGGTAAACAAAACCGGATAAAGATTTTCGCCGCTTGTCAGCCGCCACTTCCGAAGTTAAAAACTGTCAACTCCGGTTGACAGAAGTGTCAACTAAAAGTGTCAACTTTAGTTGACAGTTGTCGCCTCGATGAATTTTTCAGTTTGTTTTTGATTGCTTTTGGCATCTGTCTCCCCGAAATAAATTTTGAGCAGCAGAAAAGCCGCGCGATGCCAGCACGGAAGTCCTTCGTAAAATGCCTGACACAGCCCGGATTTGTCCACGCGGCGGCAAGCGGATTCGTTTGCCTCGTAAAACCGGCAGCCGATCTCTATTGTTTTTTCCTTCGGAACGGAAACGATCAGCAAACGTTCAGGCTGCCACGCAAAACAAGGGTGTTCGATTAAACAGTCTTTCGCTTTTTCCGTCGCCCGCGTCCATCTTTTTTTCAAATGCGATGGCATTTCCTGCGTTTTGATTCCTTCGATTACACGCGCAAACGCGGCTTCGAGATGCTCGATGTCAATATTCATCATTTGTTTCTTGGAATTTGAGATATATCGAAAAAACTAAACGCCCGTCAGCGAATCGTTAAGGCTAACCAGAGCGAGTTGTTCCGAGTCCGGTTCGATCAACCATTCGCGCACGTCAATCGGCGCGGGTTCGTCGGCGACCATCTCAACAGGCGGCGCGCTACTTGCTGCGTCCGTTTTTTCATTTTGAACTTGGTCAACGAGATTCGTCCCGGAAACGGGCGGATATTGCGACACGAGTCTTTGCAACAGCCCGACCGCTTCCGGCTCATTTTGCGGCAGCAGAAAACGCTCGCGGCTGTTTTGCGTGATGCTGGTGATTCCGAAAGCGCGAAACTTTTTAGGATGCTCGGCTCTGCCCGGCACGATTTCGACGTAAAAATCGCCGAAAACTTTCGAGTTTTTCAGGCGAATATTTTCGACGAGTTCGCAGGACTCCTTGCCGCCGATCACCGATTGAAAAATTTCTTCGGACGTATCCTGTCTCTGCCAGGCGCAGTCGAAAAGCCTGGTGATTTCCTTGACCGTATGTTTCGGCACTTGCAAGCCGACGAGCCGCACGCCTTCATCGGTCGTCGTGCGAACGATTTTGAATGAGGCATCTTTGACGTTTTTGATTTGCCTGAAGATTGGAAGCAGCGCGCCGCTCAACAGAAAAACGTCTTTTTGAAGAAAGGGCGGAATTTTCTCGACTTCCTCGTTCCACCAGTCTTTCGCTTTCGACTTTGGCACGAGCCGGTATCTAGCGGCGAGTTCCGCCTCATCGAGATAAAATTGATTTCTCCCGGAAGGGCGACTGATGGCGTAAGTTTGATAACTCAAGCCCGTTTCCGGGTCGGTGTGAATCAAAGACGCACGCGCCGCGACGTATTCCGCCGCTTCTGAGCCGATTTTTCGGTAAAAATAGGCTTCTTCCCTTTCAAGAAGGTCAAAACGCGCCGGATTCGTCGGCACAATCGTTTCGAGTTCGTAGAGATGCGTCGCCGCGCCCGTAATCGTGTCGCGGTGAATCTGTCGCGGGTCGCGGCGAATTTTTACCGATTTCGCCTTGATGTCTTCAAGTCCAAGATCGTATTTTCCCGAAGCCTTCAGATGCTCGATGGTTTCCGTATAGGTTTTATAGAAATACTCGAACAGCGCGTTTTGCCGATCCACTTCGAGCGAGAGCAAACGATTGAAGAAACGAACGATGTTTTGTTTTTCGCCGTCAGAAATCGTTAGTTCGCCCGATTCGCTTTTGGCGAGCAAACCCATATCGAATAGAACTTGTTTTGCGTCTTCGAGTTCGGGAATTTGAAAACCGTTGAGAATGCGGTCATAAACGATTTTCAAAGCGGCGCGTCCTTCTTTCGATTCGAGATTGAAGCGTTCCAGCCCGCCGATTTGGTTTGCCCGCCGGTCGCCTTTGTTGAGCGCGCCGGTACTGGCGAGCCGTCGGGCAATCGAAGTCGAAAAGCGTTTTTCGCCGCCGAGTTCGGTATAAACCAAAATGTAAACCGGCGGAGAGACTTGATTGCTGCGGTGCGAGCGACCGAAATCCTGAAGCTGTTTGTCGGCTGACCATTTGAGTTCGGCGGCGATGTGTTCGCGCCGCTGCTGGTTGATTGCGCGTTTGTCGGAATGAAGGCTGTCGCCGGTGGCGGCGACTTCCGACATAATGGCGATGCGCTTGCGCTTTCCTTGAAAATTCTGAAGCTCGTGCAGATTCGTCTGCCGTTGCGGAACGCCCGAAATCCCGCGCGGGCGGTAAGCGTAATCGCCGTTCGAGAGCTTCACCAGCCGATTTTTCCTTCCGGTCATTTCCGCCACGTTTTCCGCGCCGAAGTGATTGATGAGCTGGTCGAGCGGATGTTCCGGCAATTGCAAAGTCGCCAGCCGGTCGAGTAATTCTTGCTTCATTGCGAGAGCGGCTTTCGAGTGAATCTGCTCGCCGTTTTCGCCGAGCAACGGTTCGTATTTCGTTTTCTCCGTTATCTCGTCCGTTACTTCCTGATAAAGCGCGGTCGGAAAGAAATTTTCAATAAGCCTGATGAGAGTCTCGCGCGGGCTGAAATCGAGATCGGAGATTGCTTCCTCCTCGTCCGCCGAACGCGCCATTTGTCTGGTCATCGCGGCTTCGCCCGTGCTGGTAATGGAAACGATAATCGAATGCTGCTCGGATAAAGCGCGTTCGATTTCGCGGATAAGCGTCGGAACTTTAAATGCGGTAATAATCGCTTTCGTGCAGCGTTGATGCTCCGCCCAGAAATTATTGACGACGTGGCGGCGCAAAAACTTCTCGCTGTTCGTCAATGCCAGAGCCTTTTCGGTTTTTTGTAAAATCGCCTGCCAAACTCGCGCCATATTGTCATACATCTCGCGCTGGTGAGCGGTTAAATGATGCACAACCTCGCGGAATTCGACCGCCAAACCGGATTCAGCGTCCGCGCCCATCGAAAGGCTGCCGCAAAAATACCTGCCCATCGCTTTTAGATCGCGGGCTGTCATTTCCATCGCGCCGATACCGCCTTCTTCGATTTCCTGTGCGAATTCCGAAAAAGTCTCGAAAGCAGTTCCCTTGCCCCACATTCCGAGCCGAACCATATAGCCGAGATGCTTGACATCGGTTGCGGCGGTCGCCGAAGAATAAACGACGCGATAATCGGGATATTTTTCAGGGTCTTGAATGTCGACCACCGCCGCGCCGGTTTGCGTTCCTCCGCCGCGTCGCTCGTCGGCGAAAAAGTTTTTCGCTCGATGACCTTCGTCGAAAATCAGCAAGCCTTCCGCGCCGAGCCACGTCGTTAGCTGGTCAATCCGGCGGCGACCTTTTTTCGATTTGGCGATTAAAGATTGATAGGTGCAGAAAACGATGCCCTTCGAGAGCGTGATTTGTTCTTCGGGTTTGTAATCGTTGATGAGCTGGATGGGAATGCGAAAGCCGAGCCTCGCCATCTCGTCTTTGACGGCTTTGATGAGATCGAATTTGACGCTGAACCAAACCGTGCGCTTTCGTCCCGAAAACCAGTTGTCGAGAATAATTCCCAAGATAGTGCCGGTTTTTCCGACTCCCGTGCCGTCGCCGATAGATATTCCCGCACGCGCCAATGATTCCGGCAAAAACTGATTGTGCGCTTGCCCGGCGTAGATAATTCGCTCAAGCTGAATTTGCGAGATTTTGCCGCTCGTAATCAGCTCGACCGGCAAACGCGGGCGATAGACGGGTCGCGGCGGTTTGATGTTGGCTAATCCTGCGGTTTCGACGATTATTCCAGGATGAGTCGCCCCGCCGGTGAGGTGATGACAAAAATAGAGGTTTTCGCTCGCTTTGTTTGATTCCTCGTAAATTTCATTTCCGTGTTTTTCGCCTAAAGTTGAATCCGGCGCAAGCGAAACAGTTTCCGCAACCGTGTTTTGAACTTCGTTTGGCGATTGAGCCGGATAATTGATATTCCGGGCGAAACTGTTTCCGGCTTCGTGTAGAATTGGGTTTAGCATTTTAGTTTTTTAAGAATTCGCTCTCGGCGAAATCGTCCACAAAACGCAGCATTTCGCTCAAATTGCTTGATTCGACAATCTGCGGTTTAAGCTGATTTTGTTGATTGTTAATTTCGGGTTTGCTAACAATTACGGCGACGGTTTGAAAAGTCGTGCCGTATTTGTAAAAAGTTTCGCGCGGGACGATCAAAAAGGCGTGAACTCGATATTCCTGATTGATACGATGCCAAAATTTCTTTCCCTTATCGGTTTCAAGACAACTTTCTGCGCCGAGCAGAGCGACCAGACGACCGCCGGGCTGAAGTCTGAGCAGAGCCGTTTCGACGTGCCGAAAGCCGAAGTTTGAATCGCGTACGCCCGCGCGCCCGCCGCTTGCGCTAAACGGCGGATTCATCAAAACATAGTCGGGCTTTATTTGGGCGGGCAACAAATCGTCGAGAAATTCGGCGTTGATAGAAAAAGGGTCGAAATTTTGCAGTTCGAGAAGCAGTTTGCGGCGCGCGGAGATTTCATTAACTACCGTCAGACACCCGGTTTTTCTAAGCCAAACGGCAAGACTTCCCGTGCCGGCTGACGGCTCAAGCGCGAGTTTCCCGGCTTCCGGTCGAAGCATTTGTGCCATCACAAAAGCGAGTGCCGGCGGCGTGGAAAATTGTTGCAGCCTTATCTGCTCCAGCCCGCGCCAGCTTTGCGGCGAGAGTTTTCTCGTCAAATTTTCCAAACGGGCGATAATCTCGTGTTTATTCTTTATGTCGAGCGGCTTTAACCATTCCGCTTCGCTTAAATAAAGATTCAGAGAGGTTTCGAGAATCTCGTGAACGAAGTGCGGATCGCCGCCCGAATCAACCAGACGAATATCGTAATCTTTACAAATTCGGGCGAGCTGTTTATTATCGGGAAAATCGTCTTTTAAGAGCCGCGATTTAACGGTTTCAATCGCCGCTTTTATGCGTTCTGTTTGCGGACAGCTTTCGGTGTTTTTCATAGCTGAAATCACCGCTTACTCGCCGCTTCAATTTTTTTGTGAGGCTACTAATCCAGCATTTTTTCCGTTCAATTTTGCTCAAGCATTAGCATTGTTCAATTTGCTTTTGACGAATTCAGTCAATTCGGAAAATTCTTCTTTTTCCGCCGCGCTTATACTTTCCGTTTCGATTAAATCGCCCTTTTCGTAAATGTAACCATTACCGGGGCTGTCTGCGTTGCTCCTCATCTTCAAAGAACGATATATTATTGCGTGGTTTCCCACTCGGCGAAGAGTTTCCGGCAGACTGTTTTTATCAGTCTTATCAGTGGCAAAATCATGTCCCGCTCAAAACGATTTAGGCTTTCTTATTTAGGCTTTCTTTACATAAACCTAACATCTGAAGATTGGCTTCTAGTCGTATTGTTCGGCGCGTCCGACTTCTTTGAGGTAATTCATCTTGTCATTGAGTATGTAATTTAACGTTTGACTGTTTAGACCGGGTTCAAGAAAGTAATGTTCGAGTGCTTCTACGATGATTGCCTCCTCGGTTATGAGCTTTTCACGGGTGATCGGACGTGCCGCATTGCGACGAGATTTGAGTTCTTTAATCGCAAGCTCAAACTCGATTGGGATTCGCAGATTTTTCAGTACGAGGGGAATGCTCATATTAAATTCTATACCCTTCGCTTTGCTCTTCTTTGGCTTTTCAATCGTTTTTTCCGCTGTTGCTACCGTATCCTCCGGCTGACTCTTTATGGATACTTCTTTTGACGACGAATCACCACCGGGTTCTCCATTCTTTTCTTTCTCATTTTTTATCAGCAATTCTCTGCTTTTTGAAAATCTATTAGACATAGCTTTCGGAACTCCAATTAAATTTAAAACTCGATTAACCATCCGCTAAACTGCATTCGATTTGATATTTTCCGTCAATTATTCGATCTCATCGGAAGTCAGACGCGGTTCGTAGCCTATTTCCTCTAAAATTTGCCGCGCGATGCGACCGAAAGTATCGGCAAAAAGCCTCCCGCCTGATAGTTCGCCGATTGTTCTGCCATTGCCTGCCGCATCCTTAAATTTTGTCGAGCTAGGAATAGATTCTCGGAAATCAAAATGCGGAATATTAAGTTCAGCAAAATATCCGATCATTCCGCGCGCTCGGGAAAAGTTCCCGGCTGCAATGGCATCTGTTGTTAAAACACGAAATTTCGTGCCGAAGCCTCCCAAGTCAGAAGCCAGACGTTCGGTTGCGTCGATTGATTCCTGGTCAGGTTTGCAGGGAACAATTATAAACGAGCAGTTTTTGGCAATATCTTTCATCTCCGATTTATCCATCCCGCCCGGCGTATCATAGATTACTATATCGCGTTCGCCACCGTAATGATTTGCTCCGTACATATCGAAAACCGGAAATGGATCGCTGTGTCCGCGTCTTGTCGCCCAATTAAGCGCCGTTTTATTTTTGTCATCATCTATCAAAATGACGCGAAGTCCTGCATCTGCAAAGGCTCGCGCCAGATTGATTGCCGCCATTGTCTTACCAACACCGCCTTTATAACTTATGATGCCGATAAAAATTGTCGGTTTATTTTTTGTCATGGTTTTCTTTAAATAATCTACTAAATATCTATAGTTTTGTATATTTCTTTTAATAAAACAATGAAAAAACCAAAATATAAATGGTGATAGTTTTAAAGATTTCTTGATTTCTTTCAAGAAATCTTTAATTAAAGCTAGATATATGCTTTATTACAGATGCTTGATTTAATCTAGGCTTTTTAGCGTTTCAAGAAAAGTTTGTTCAATTATTTTACGATTTTCTGTCGTTAAATTACAAATCCATTCAGCCAAAGATACCTCAAAAATTTTAGCGGCGTTCAAAAGGGCATCATCAATTCCTTTGTAACTTCGCTCCCAAATAAGAATCGCAGTATTTTTGATGAATACTTTTGAACCGTCGAACTCAGAAATTAATAAAATCAATTTGGCAAGTTGCCGAATGACAGCCGGATTGTCGTGATAGTCGTTGTCAAAAGCAAGACTCACTTTTTTGCCGCGCGTTATTCGAGCGATAATTTCGTGGGCGCAACCGACGCCGCTGTTGGCAACGATCAAAAAATGCGGACAAAATTTTGCGACCACATCTGCCTTGAGCGCGCCTTCGGTAATCAATACTGGGCGATTTGAACAAGCCGCTCCGAAATCTTTCCAGTTCGCGTGATGTATCGGCGTGCCGGACCCGGCACTTTGCATCGAGGGCAACGAAAGCCATAAATAGCGTTTTTGCGCGTGTCTAACTGAGCCGGAGAATCTTATTTGGCAGGACTGAATTTTACCCCACGGATTACGATAGGGAATTAACAACATCGGTCGTTGGAAATCTTTTTCCGACCAGAGGCAGGCTTGACCGTAATCGTTTGTCCAGAAGCCGGGAATATGAGCCAGCCCGCGCGGATTTTCCCGGACAAAAGAAGAAAAGTTTTGATTAAGCAAAAGTCTGATTTGGGCGGCTAAATCTTTTCGCTCAGAAGCAGAGCAGGGAAGCGCGCCGTAATCAGAGAAATTTTCCAGCCCGCGCTCCCGCAAACCTTTTTTCCCAATCGTCAAACATTCGTATTTACTTGCCGGCGAAAGTCTGAGTAGCGAGGCATAAATAAAGTCTCTAATTTCAAGCGGCGCAGGATGTATTCCCTCCGTTTGCTTTTGATAAAATTGGCGAGGTTCGTGCTTTTTCCAAAACGGGTTATCGAGTAGCGAGCGGTCGTGATAAAAAACGCCCCACCGTTCTTTGCGGCTCAAGCGATCTGCGCCCGCAGTGACGCGGGCGCAGAATGAAATCGAATCGTTTGCCGTGCGGCTGCACCAATCGGGCTTGCCGCAGATCAGGCACGGACGTTTCCGGCTGACTCGCTGGTATCTGGAATCTCCCATTTATCTGTGAAGAAGAAAATTTTTAAAAGCCTCTATGCTTGCCGCTTAGTTTTTCTAAAATTTTCGTCTTGTTTTCAAAAAGCATTAATATTTCGGCTTCATTTCTTCCAGCCTTCTATCCATATCGCGGAAAAAGCCCGTGACAACCGTCGCCGCCATTCGCAAATGCGCGGCTTCTTCTGCCGAATTTTTGCTGATTAACGCGGCTTCGTTACGACCGGCGAAGGTTACGTCATTGGCTTTTAATTCCAGCCCGTATGACTGATTGATGCCCGTCGTTTGGGTCGCCGCGCCTTGCTTCGCCGCGCCCGCGCTGATGTTCGCTCCCTTTTGAATCGCGCCGATTGTCGCGTCGGCATTTTGATTTATGCTCGCATTTACATTCTCCTGATAGTTTTCGCTCGTTACTCTGTTTGAAGCGAGCGTTCTGGTATTTTGACCCAAGTTCAGCTTGTATTGCTCGTCGGTTATCTGATTGCCGTAAGTTTGCCGAACCTGCGATGGGTCAAGCGGAATACCTGATGCTTTGCCGCCTTCCTGTGCGATTACGCCTGCCAAACCCCGTGTGCCGACCACACCGCTGCCCGGAGCCATATTGAGAATGTTGTCATTGGTCTGCGCTTCATTCTCGACCCATCTACCTCCTTTTTCCCGACTCGCTTCAAAACCCAAACGATTCGTCCGGTCGGTGTATTCGACTCGTTGCGATTGGATTTCGCGCTGCGTGGCGGCGCTGGTTTGCTGAAGCTGCATCGTGCGGTTGGAGTTGGTAATCAGCATATTCGTAGTCGTATTGCCATAAATCTGACCGAGCGTAGTTTGCAGGCTGCCTTGCACGCCCGATAAAGCCTGAATGCGTCTGGCGTCGGTTTGCAATCTTCCGGCATCAAACGCGGCTTTGGCGTTCATTTTTTCGGAATTATAGATGCCCTGAACTTGCGTATTCTCGGCTTGGCGATTGATCGCCGCGCCCGCGACGAGACCGTAAGTTTCGAGTGCCGTGCCGACCGCCGAGAGCATCCAGCCCATCGAGACTTGATTGACCGATTCATAAACCTGACCGCGCAGAAGTTTGTAAGCCAGCGTGGGTGTCAAAATGTAGGAAAGCGCGGCGATGAAAAATAAAAACGTGACGATTGCCGCGCTTGAGCCGGGGTCGTAATTTCCGGTGGAGATAATTTTCGCCGTGTTTGGATCGAGCGAGTAAAGCGGCTCGTTGTTGTAAATCGAAAGCGCAATAATTCCGATGCTGTAAGCGATATACATCGCCACTTCTTTGACAATCGGATAAGACAAACAGAAGGTCGCTACGCCCCAGCAGAACGGATAAAAAGTCTGCGCGGCAAACTTATCGTCAAAACCCAGTGCAGCCATAATCGGCGACGCCAGCTTCAAACCTATTAAAATAAACAAACCGGCGAGAGCGAGCAGAATGCCGCCGAATTTGATAATGTTCTGCGCGACGACAACCAGCGTAAACATCCGGGGCATATTCCAGTTCAAAAAATTCAAATCCGCGGTGATGTCGGCGACCGAAGATTCTTTGTTGTTGATTACGCCCAAAATGCCCGGCTCGCCGTTCGGCAGGCGTTCGGCGATGATGGCGTTCGGGTCTTCGACGCTGAAATTCGCTTTGACGTATTGCCGCATTTTTTCGTCGAAATCTTTGACCAGCCAGTAATTCGCGCTTTTTAATGGCTTGGCGATTTGTTTTCCGACGAGCGTGAAAACGTCCAAGAGATACGGTGCGCTGCCGATGATGAGCATAAAGCAAAGCGTGCGGATGCCCCATCGAAAAAGCAGTTCCACCGAATAACCGCGCTCATCCGAAAATTTTCGCAAAAAAGAAATAATGAGGACGAAGCTGGCGATAATCCAGGCGAAAAACGTCAGGTAGGGCAGCATCGGGCGGACGACTGTGTTTAGAATCGAAGCGAAAAGCCAGTCCTTCGCCGTCTTCATCATATTGTCAATTTGCTTATCGAACGACGGCGCAGGCTGTCGCGGCACGGGCGTTGGAACGGGTGTGGCGTTCGGCGCGGGCGTTGCCGCCAAGGGGTCGCTCGTTATTTTATCGTCTTCGAGCGCGGGCATAAACGGGCTGTCGTTATTGATCTGATTGATAAAGTCGTCCGTGTAAAGCGGCTTGCCGTTGATCTCGCCGACGGGCGTTTGCCGTTGCGCGGATGTTTGGACTGAAAAGCCCGAAACAAATAGAAGTAGGCATCCCAGAACGGCGACGAACCTCGACAGGCTTTTGATTTTTGATTTATCGTTTTTCAATGACATTTTGATTGCTCCGTTTTTTGTTCAGCCTGCGCTTACCAAGGGAATTGATTATCGAGCGGGTCGTTTTTCCAGACTTCGTATTTTTCGAGTTCGGAATAAAATTCCTGACTGCCCGTAGTTATCGTCGTCATCATTTCTTCCGTTTGACGAATTTGTTTTCCGAACTCTTCCATCTGCTCGATTTTCAAACCGTATTGTTTACACTTTTCTTCGATTTGCTTTTTCAACTCGTCGAGCCTTAATTCGAGCGTGGCGATGCGCGAGCCGATTTCACGAAGCTGCGCGAGCATTCCTTCGATTTTGTCCTGTTGGCTGCTGGCTATATTTCTGAGTTCGGTCACTTGGTCTTGCAGTTCTCGTTGCTCTTTGTAGAGCAGGGCGAGTTCCGCCAGAATCATCTCGCGGTCGTAAAGGATTCGCTCGAACGACGAATCGAGTCGGGCGAGTCGCTCCAAATTTCTAAGGCTGGCATCCGCATTCCTGCCGATGGCGTGTTTCAAATAATCGTCCAAATCGCGTTTATTAGCTTCCATATCGAAAATACCGTTGCGGTAGCGGCGCGAGATGCTGACAACGGCTTGAATCTCGCTGCGAATGGAGTTTTCGATTTGACGCTTCAACTCGTAAACGCCTTTAACGATACGCCCGACCGCCGCCCAGCCTTCGACCATTTGTTTGTTTTTGGTGATTTGCTCGTCAACGATGGAAAGAATTCCGCGAAGGCTCGAAACTTGTTCAATCGCTTTCTGATACATCTGCGTGTATTGCTGAACCGCTCGCAGCCAGCGATTGGCTTCTTCGATTTTTTTGGCGACTTGCAGCGCGTAGTTCGTCGCGTCGAACGTCGCAAACTGCGCCCTTGTCGGCTGCGCCGCCGGAAACATCAGAAACGAAAACAGAATCAGCGCGATGGCGAACTGATGAATAAATTTCAATTTTTTCATAATTTTTTAATTCGTCTGCTTTGCAGAAAAAGCGCGAAGTTCCTCCAAATGTTCTGGTTTGATTTCCGTCAGATTCGCAGCAGTCAATCCCAAAGGATATTTGCTTGCGAGCCACGCCAGCACGAACGCGAACGGCTGATTCGGCATTAACGCTTCAGCGGCAGCGCGAGCGTTTCTCTCATTAGCGTCGGTTGTCGAATTCCAACGCTCAATCGGCGATTGGCTGACCGTCGCCATTTCAATGATTTTGTCGTCGCCGCTTCCGATGACCATCACCCACTGCGTATAAATTCCGTAAGGATTGCGAATGCTGCGGACTGCCGACTGCGTTTCCGGGGGCAGTTCGCAATCTCTCACCAGCCGGTCGAAGTTACCGATTTGTTTGCCGATGATTTTAACACCGGAATTTTTCACTAGGTCAATGCCGATTGGATTCGGCGCGTCTTCCGTGCCTGAAAAATGCTCGTAGGCTTGCCCCATAAGGAGCGTGACCACGCCTTCTTTGCGTCCGGTCAAGGATGTGTTCCCGATTAAATCTAAAATTGCCGGGAAATGCTTCGTGATTTCCTTCATCTCGTCGCAGACGAAAAGAAACGGCGTGATTTGACCTTGTTTATTTTCCTCGCCGATCTCCTGCATTATCGAGGCGGCGATGCGGTAGCCCATACTCTCGCGCACCGGTTCGTCGAGACACGAAAGGGAAGTCAGCTCGTAAACGTCGAACGACGAATCGGTATCGAAATCAGGATGCGTCGGCGCGTCGAGCCAAACGTCGCCGCGATAAATGTTCAGTTTCAAATAAAGCTCGTTCGCTTTTGTCCGCTCGGTTTCGTTCCAACTGTAACTGCCCAGAAGGTCGAGAAAGTGGCTGAGCGTCGGCTGAAATTTCGGTCGCCCCGCGCCGTTTCTGGTGTTCGAGATTTTATAAACTTCGTCCACGATGAGCTTGGCAATCGAGTAGGTAATCGTGTCGTCTTTCGGCGTTTTACTCAGGTTCAATAAATCCGTCAGAACGAATGTGCTTTGCCGTTTTGAAGCGGGCAAGCCGTTTTCAATTCCGTAATAGTTCCAGATGTTCAAAGGTTTAGGCTCGGCTTCGGCGAAATTGATGTGCCGCCCGCCGAACAGCTTGCACATCGGCTTGAGCGAATTTTTATAATCAATCGCCCGCACTTTGACGCGCCCCTTGCACGCGAGAATGTCGGTGATGATTCGCATTCCCAGAACCGATTTGCCCTCGCCGGAAGCGGCGGTCACGATAACGGTCGGCGATTTGATTAAATTGCGATCAAACAAATCCAAACCGAACATTTGACCGTCGGGCGTGAGAAAAAGACTGTGCGGTCGCGGGCTGCCGCGCCACGCGCCTTCGGTCGGAACGAACGCCGCCAGGCTGCTCGCCGCCTCGCCGAATTCTTGTCCGGTTTCTCTGTTTGATAATTCTCCGGCGAGCAGTCGCGGGTAAATCGCCCGAACGCGCGCCGGTTCCTCGCGCACGGCATCCGCGCCGGGAATTTTGCGGACGGCGGACATCATTCGCTCGCATTGCTCGTTCAGAACTTCGATTCTTTCGTTCAATTCAGCGCGGTTACGGGCGCGACCGCCGAAGACGATAAAATTGATTCGCGCCTTGCAGATTTTCTCGCGTCCCTTTTCGACTTGGCAGAGAAGCTCGGTCAATTCCTCGCGGATGACTTTCGCGTCTTCCTGAAGCGGTTTCAGACCGAAAAATGTGTTGCCGCTTCCCTCGATGCGCTTGATTTTTTTCTTGAGTTCTTTTTTGCTCGCTTCCACGTCAAGCGCGACGAAATCAAGCACAATCGTGTGCGGAAAATTCAAATCGCCGCGACAAGTCAGATAGCGCATCGTGTCGGCGGTGATGAAGTTTTGCGGCGGCGTTTTTAAGCTGACGACGCTCGCCAGCGACTGCTCGTGCATCACGAAATCGGTCTCCTGAGCTTTGATATTGCTCGCCGTCAAATAACGCCGGATGTCAACGCATCTGACTTTTTCGGGCAGCACCGGCGCGTCATTGTTGTCGCGCCGGTGCGAAACAAATAATTTTTCAAAAGTTTCCTGCCTGCGAAGAGCTTCGAGCCGCAGTTCTTTCGGGAAATTTTCTTCAAAGGCGCGAAAAACTTTCTCGGCTGCTTGCCTGCATTTTTCTTCTTGGTCAAGTTCGCGGCGGACGAAATTCTGCGCGAAGGCGTTTTTGCCGTTCACGACCGGCGCGGTTAGGAATTGAACGAATCCGCCGCGCTCGATTTCACGGGCGACGCTCGGCAGAAAATTCAAAATTGCCGGATGGTCGTGAGCGTCGCTGCCCGGAACGCGAATCCAGACGGTCGCCGATTGCTCTTTAATAAATTCGCCAGTGATTGAGTCTTCGTAAAGTTTCAGGTTCGTCGCGTGCAGCAGCGCGGCGTGCGGATGGCTCGTCTCAGCGTTTCTGGAGCCGATATGATTTCTCAAAACCGTGCCGCCGTCGGGCAGGGAATCGAAACGGATTTGAATCACCGTTCCTGCCGGTTTGTCGAAATTGAGAAGGCTTGATATTTCGTCAATCCGGTTTTCGGTAAATTCTTCCGATTGATAAATCGTGTTGGCGAGCGTGATGCGGTAAGCGCGTCCGTAGCTGCCGTCCCGGTAGCGCAGCAAATCGCCGTCAAAGCCCATTATTTCGCTTTTTCTTAATCGTCCCTGCCCGTGCCTCAGTTTCTTTTCGTCAGAAGCGGGCAGGACGTTTATTGCGGGCGCGGACTGAGCGTTCGATTTATGCCCAGCGTTTCGCCGATAAACGGGCAAAAGCCGGTAGGCAACGACAAGTCCGATTCCCAGAGCCGCGCCGCTGGCAAGCAAACTCGTCAGCAAAAAGTGCGGCGATAAATTCGTGTAATTTTCGAGCATAAATTTTCTCTTAATTTTTTTTCAGGAATTGTCCTTTTTTATCCAGCCTTCGTTTTCGTATTCATTCCCGATTGGTCGGCGCAATTTGCCCCAGCCGTCGCTCGCCGCGTCGAGTTTATGGTAGAGCCAGCCTTTCGGCTTGCTGGCTCTTAAAAACGTGAATAGCGAAAGCGTAACGACGAATGTGACTGCGCCCAAGGGAACGCCGAGCGGGACGTAATAAATCCACCAGCCGAAAACGAACGGCAGGATGTAAGCGGCGGCGGTTGGAATTAAAATGTATTTCCAATCGCCTTGGTAAACGCCGCAGCGCCTTATTTCGTGGTAAACATTCGGTCTGATCGGTCTCGGTCTCATAAATCTTAAAAGTTTGTGTCAACCGTGACCGCTTGACCCTGCGAGATGGAGTAAATCACCGCGATGATCGTGCCGAAGGCGAAAGCCGCGCCGCCGCCGATGGCGTAGTTGCCCCATTCCTTGCCCCACATTTTGTTCCAGATCGCCGCGCCGACTCCCAATGCGCCGCCGCAGAACAAAAGAATAGCGAAAAGTTTCAAGCCTTCGCGGATGATGTTGGCGAGATTGCTGGAATTGCCCGAAAAGATCGGACCGCCGCCTTGCGCTCGCGCCGCTTCGTGAATCAATAGGTTGAGCAAAATAGCTCCGAAAATCGGCGCGACGGCTCGCGCCGTCTGCCGAGTTTTGTTTTTTAAGTTTGTCAAGATTTGTTTTTGAGTCGCCGCCTCTGACAAAGCAAGAGCGGCGGATTTTAGTCCGTCTTTCATTTCTTTTTCCTCTTCAATTTTTTGGTTTTCTAAAGCCAACGCTTTTGATTCGGTTGACGTTTCCGAGTTAGAGCAAAGTTTGTGCCTTGCCGTAAGTGCTTGAGAGTTAGAGATTTAATTTAGGGCATATCATTTGCGCTTGGGAACGCGCGAGACTATCGCTTGATCTGCAACGTCAGTTCAATTCCATATTTCGCTCAGGAAAAATTATGAAAGAAAAGTTTTTAAGATATTTTTGCGCGCGACCCTTTTTACAGTTTCGCGCGGGCGCGTTTTTTTTGATTGTTGTTTTCGCGCCGCTTCAGCCCGCGAGCTTCGGGCAAACGACCGTTTTGACGAGAGCGCAGTTTTCGCGTTTTTCAGTCGTCGAAAGGGCAAGATTTTTCGAGCCGACGATTTCACGCATCGCCCAGGAAGAACGGGTTGACCCGTATCTTTTGTGGACGATTGCTTACAACGAAACCAGATTTCGCCCATGGCTGAGGTCTTACGCCGGAGCGGAAGGCTTAATGCAGTTTATTCCGGCGACTGCTTCGCGCTTTGGCTTATTCAACCCTTATCTGCCGGAACCAGCCATCCGCGCCGCGGCGCGCTACGTTCGGTTTTTGTCGAATCGTTTCGGCGGGCGGATTGATTCGATTCTCGCCGGTTATAACGCCGGCGAGGGTGCGGTTGACGCATTTTTAATGGGCAAAACGGTTCGCGCCGGAAAGAAAGTCATCAATTCCAACGGAATAAAAACCGTCGGCGGCGTTCCGCCGTATCGGGAGACAATCGGTTACGTCGCTCGCGGACTCGTCGTTTATCGCCTGCTGAGAACGCGGCAAATGTTTCCGGGCGTGTTCGAGATGGCAGTTTACCCGCCCGCAGTTTCCGAATCGGTCGCCCGCGTTTGGCTCAATGAACCGGAATTAAGTTTTAACGGCTCAATCTTGACTCAAATCAATAATCCGATTTTCTGGAACGCCGAAACAGCGGCGCAAAATTTTTCCGTTCAATCAAATGAACAACCCGTTCAACCTGAATTCGCGCCGGTAAAATTTACTCGCCGTGCTGCACCGAACGAGCAGCTGACTCCTTCTGTGATTTCCGTTGAATTAGTTACAGAAAACTCGTCGAACGACGATGAAAAAGTAGAAAAACCGACCTTGCGGAACGAAGTTTTTTACGAGCCGCGCACGGGCGAAAGATTTCAAAACAAGGACGGTAAAATCGAACGACTTGAGGAGAGCGGCGAGCGAATCGTCGGCGAACAAACCAAGAATTCAAACGATTCAGCAAGTCGCGCTCGCGGGACTTTTTTCGGCGGCTCGGTTAAACAGGTTATCAAGAAATAAACGAGCGGTTGACGTGCCTGATTAACGCTTAAGATTGTTCCTTCCGATTTTTCAATCAATTTCCATTTACAAGCCGGGTAAATCTATCCGGCTTTTTTTCATTTGCAGCGAGATTTGATGGCTTTTTTGACGAATGTTAAAAAGTGGTTCGATGAACAGACCACCCTTGTTACTCCGCCTTTACGTCATAAACCTATGTTAGTCAATCTTTTCCAAGCCTTACGCAATTTGGGTGGTCTGACGATCAGACCGGGTGTGGCTCGTTCGTCAGACCACTGGCAAATCCGTTCCGATAAATTGAAGAGCCAAAGCCGCAAAAAGGCGCATCTTTCGGAAAAAATTTTCTATTTTTCCACTGGCACTCGTCTTGCACTTGAGCCATTCCGCAATCGGCAAATCTTTTAAATCTGCACGCGTCCGAAATTCACGCCAGCAATTTTGAAAATGCAAATTAGAGTGGCGCGTTTTCAATGTATGAACTCAAATATGTCGGAACATCCAACAAACGAATCGCCGCGGGATGCGGCGACCGCCGCAGAAGCGACGGCTCAATCGGAAGCGGTAACTTTCCCGCCGGAAGCGATAAATCTGCTCGAAGTGATGGAGATTTGTTCCGACCTTTGCGTGACGCATCCGTTGCGCCTTCTGCAAATTCTTGAAGAATGCGCCGTTTCGCCAGAAATCACTGTCGCGCCGATCTTTGCCGAGATTATGTCATTGAAAGTTTCGCGGTTCGGCAGACGATTAGATCAAATTCACTGATTGCCCGAAGCAACGGGCAACAAGAAAATTTTTAGAGGTTTTTATGTCATTCGATAAACACCAACAAACCGAGGATTTTTCCGGCGATGCGAGCCGCGACTTTACGGCAGATGCTTTTGTTTCAGTCGAGCGCGACCCGGAAGACGTTTTGACGATTTCTCATCTGCTGCGCCTGGGGTTAGTTCTCGTCGTGCTGCTTTTTTTAAGCGGCGGCTTGAATTTTTATCTCGCCCTGCGAAAAGCGGATTTAATTGTCGTTGATAAAACGAGCGGGCGCACGCTGGCGATTAACAATAAAGATTATGGCGCGACGGAAGCCGTCCAAATATCGCCCGACAATTTGACGAACCGCGATAAAAAGGCACTCGTCGCGGAGTTCCTGCGCTGTCTCTATG
>MWVV01000029.1_pt1 | contig 53859 bp, 43 predicted proteins | sample 1047281 | NCBI WGS metagenome assembly MWVV01 (sample SAMN06349986, study PRJNA376086) | soil metagenome | isolation source: PT-2 sample Antarctic (ecotone) soil | place: Antarctica | collected 2015-01-13 | reverse complement strand
AAAATAAAGAAATTATTATTTAAATCAAAGTCAGGTAAAACGCTGACTTTGATTTAAATCACTTTTGAAAAATAGAAAGCCCGTAATCATTGGCTTTCAACTATCAAAAAACTGTCCGAAGTATTGTAATAAGGTAAGCGATATTTGAGGGCGTAACGGTTTTACCCAAATGCTCGGTCGCCCAAACACTTGCTTCTTTGATGTTTAATAATTCTTCAGTTTTTAACATTTTGCCCTATTCTACCTTGAGGAATGCGAATATTACAGAGGTTTATCTGAAAGTTTAAACCAATTTCGTAACATTTTCCATTTAGTAGAACTTTCGGTTTTGATGCTCACCCTTAACTTGTTTCGGTGTAATCGCCGCTTTCCTCGCCAGCATATTCCCCGATTTGCTGCAACAACTTGGCGATTAATCCCGTCCAGCCGGTTTGGTGGCTTGCGCCTAGACCGCAGCCCTGGTCGCCGTGAAAGTATTCGTAAAAGAGAAGATGCTCGCGCCAGTTTTCATCCGATTGGAATTTTTCCGTTTTGCCGAAAACGGCGCGGTTGCCGCTTGCGTCTTTGAGGAAAATATTTGACAGGCGGCGCGAGAGTTCTTGGGAAACTTCCCACAGCGTCAGCATTTTTTGCGAGCCGGTCGGGAATTCGATTTTGAACGCTTCGCCGTAGTAGAAATCGAATTTCTGCAAGGCTTCGATTAAAAGATAATTGACCGGAAACCAAATTGGACCGCGCCAATTCGAGTTGCCGCCGAACATTCCCGAACGCGATTCGCCCGGCTCGTACTTGACTTCATATTTAGTTTCACCCATTTCAAAACAATACGGATGCGTTTTGTGACGGCGCGAAAGAGCGCGGATGCCGTAATCGGAGAGAAATTCGGTTTCCGCTAACATAATATGCAAAATTCGGCGCAATTGATTTTTTGTAACAATCGCCAAAAGCCGTCGGTTTTCTCTGCCCGCTTCTTGCATACAAGCGATGTCGTCGGTTAAATCACGGCGGTTATTCAAAAACCATTCGGTGCGTTTTTTGAGTTCCGGGAGATTGTCGAGCCATTTCTCTTCCAAAACTTCGACGGCGAAGAGCGGAATCAGCCCGACCATCGAACGCACCTTGATGGGAATATTGCGGTGGTCTTGCAAATGCAGAACGTCGTAGTAAAAACCGTCGCGCTCGTTCCAGAGTTCTGTGTTTTCGTTACCGAGATTGTTCATCGCATCGGAAATATAAACGAAATGTTCAAAGAATTTGCTCGCCACGTCGCCGTAAACCGCATCTTCTTTGGCGAGTTCAACCGCGATTGCCAGCATATTCAGGCAATACATCGCCATCCAACTCGTTCCGTCGGATTGTTCGAGATGTGCGCCGTCCGGCAGTTTCGTGTTGCGGTCGAAAACGCCGATGTTGTCGAGTCCGAGAAATCCGCCTTCAAAAACATTGTTGCCTTCCGTGTCCTTGCGATTAACCCACCATGTAAAATTTAAAAGTAATTTGTGAAAGACTTTTTCGAGAAAATCACGGTCAGCCGCGCCCGTTCGTTTTGCTTCAATCTGATAAACCCGAAGCGCCGCCCACGCGTGAACCGGCGGATTGACATCTGAAAACGCCCATTCGTAAGCGGGAATTTGCCCGTTCGGGTGCATATACCATTCGCGCAAGAGTAAAATTAATTGCTCTTTGGCAAATGTCGAATCAACCAACGCGAGCGAAATACAATGAAAAGCCAAATCCCACGCCGCATACCACGGATATTCCCACTTGTCCGGCATCGAGATAATATCGTCGTTGTAGAGATGCTTCCATTCGGAGTTGCGTCCTGTTTCTCTCTGTTTCGGCGGCGGCGCAAATTTACCGTCGCCGTCGAGCCAAGTTTTGACGACGTAATGATAAAACTGCTTTGACCAGAGCATTCCGGCGAGCGATTGGCGCATCACGTTTTTCGCATCGAGACTTAAATTATCCGGAATGATTTCAGAGTAAAATTCGTCGGCTTCTTTTTTTCTCTCGATGAAAATTTGCTCGCATTCTTTGATAAATTCGCCACGAGTTAAAGAGGAATTTTCAACGCTGAGACGCTGAGACGCTGAGATATTTTCGGATTTTTTATCCTGCTTATCCTGTCCAATACTGTTGATTCTCCTCTGCGTCTCAGCGTCTCGGCGTTGAAATTCTTTCTTATAAAGACGCAAATAAATCGTTTCAGATGTTTGCGGCGCGATGTTGAAAATGTAATGTGCCGCCGCTTTCGTTCCAGTCTGTGCGGGATTGACTGCCGTTTCCTGATTGTTTACGACGAAATCGTTAATGCCGTCTTTAGCAAAAGGCGATTCGTTTTTTCCGCCGTAAAGTTTCTCAAAGTTAGTTTCGTTTTCGGCGAAAAGCAGACGGTTCGCGCCCTCGCACATCAAAAAATAATTGCCGCGCATTTCTTCCGTCAGATGAATTAACGAAATATTTTCCGCCGCGATTTCTATCTCTTCCATTCGAGCTTTTTCCGCCTTTTCATACCACGACCAACGATTGCGAAACCAAACAGTCGGCAAAATGTGAAGCGGCGCAGATTCTTTGCCGCGATTATGCGCCGTAATTTTTATGCAGATGTCTTCCGTGTCGGCTTTGGCATATTCAACGAAAACATCGAAATACTTGTCGTCGTCAAAAACGCCTGTGTCCATTAGCTCATATTCAGCTTGTGATTTATTGCGCTTGGCGTTTTCCTCATACAGTTTTTCGTATGGAAATTTCCCGTGCGGATATTTGTAGAGAAATTTTTGATAAGAATGCGTCGGCGTGTTGTCGAGATAAAAGTAGTATTCTTTGACATCTTCGCCGTGACTGCCAAGGTTTCCGCCGAGTCCAAACAATCTTTCCTTTAAAAAAGTGTCCGCTTCATTCCAAAGTGAAAGCGCAAAACAGATGCGTTGTTTTCGGTCGCAAATTCCCGCAATTCCGTCTTCGTTCCAGCGAAACGCTTTGGCGGCGGCGTGCTCAAACGGGAAATAATTCCAAGCCTCGCCGTCGTTTGAATAATCTTCGCGGACAGTTCCCCAAGCGCGTTCGCTGACGTAACAGCCCCAAAGTTTCCAATCTTTTTCGCGTTTTCGGGCTTCTTCTGAGCGTTGTTGTTCTGCTTTCAAATTGTTTCCTCTAACAAAATTAGATAATTCAAAATACTGCTTATAATTTTTTACCGCCGAGGCGCAGAGTTTACGCTTTAGGAACGCTGAGAAAAATAAAAATCTCTGCGATACTCTGCGTCAATTCTCTGCCACTCGGCGGTAAAATTTTAAAGATTAAATTTTCTGTCCGATTATTTATCCGTTTTCACGACTAGACTGACAAATCCCTTTTCAAAAATCAGCCGCATCACCCAAGGTTTCGACATATCTTGATTAAATTCGACCGTTTTCAGTTTTCCGCCGAGAAAAGTTTCCCTTTCGGCAAATTCTCCGGACAAGATTTTCTCGTCAAATCCAATATAATCAAACGAATGAATTGCCGTCCCAGCTCGGTTGGTTGCTGTTACGCGCAAAGCTCGTTCGTTGTCCTTGACCGCGCAGATATAATTGAGAACTTCCTTACAATCGTTTAACAAGCGGCGCGGCGGCAGAACAAATTCTTTGCCAATGAAACCGCCCGCCGATTGGTCTAATTCTTTCCAAGCAGCGTTTTCTTCGATCGTTTTTTTGGCGGAAGAAAAAGTCAGAATTTTTCCCGCCAAAGCGTAAAGATAAAAATAGCGGAGTTGCGCGAGTTGCTTCTTCTCGTTATCAATTTTAATTTTTCTCAAATGCTGCGAAGCGATAAGCGCAGACTTTTCCCAATTTTCCGATTGTAAAGCAGCAGTTAATATTTTCCATTCTGCATCGGAAATTTCTTTGACAGTCGGTGTTTGAATCGTTTGCGGTTTAGCCGTATTGATGGGCGTTTGACGCTTTTGGGCAAAACAGAGCGAAACGGAAATGCACAACAAAATTGCGAAGAGAATGATTTTTTTCATAACTGCAAATTAAATTTGAGTTTCGCTTTTAGAAGGATGAGGAATGAATAAAACAAATACTCGACAATTCCTATTCAACCCTCATCGCTCTTTAGCGAACTTTAACTAAAATTTCCTTTCTGCCGCACGGCGATTCAAACGTCACGGTAAATTCTCCCGTTTTTCGGCTGATTGATTTGACGACGAAAAACATTTGACTTGATAGTGTCTGAACGTCCCTTTTGAACGCGACCGCGACATCCTTCGGGCTACTCGACGCAACCATAATTTCCTTCAAATCGTCTTCGCCTTCAAAACTGACAATCACGCCCAAACTTCCGCTATTGTTGAGGAGTGAGATATTTTCTTGGCTGACGACCAACTTGCATGGCGGAATTTGTTCAACTTCTTTTTCAACTGCAATTCGCGGTCTTTTTTTGTTATTTTCCCCCGACGAAGTTTTCTCCTGCTTTAGTTCCGTCTGATTTAGTTCCGTCGCTTTAGTTTCAGCCGTTGATGTTTCTTTTGGATTTGCTTCTGTTGCGTTAGTTTCAACTTTTGGAACGTTTATGATAACCGGCTCAAAAAGCGATTTCGGAGTAGGTTGAGTCGTTTGATTTTGAACCAGTTCGTCCTCTTTTGTTACAGTTTTTGCTTTGTCCGGCACTACCGCTTCTTCGGTTTTCGTTTCGGGTGTCGGCGCGGGTTCGATTGCCGTCGTGGTTGTTGGATTGGGTACAACTTCCGTTGTCGGCTTTATTTCGGTCGCTGGTTTTATTTCGGGTGTCGGCTCGACTTTCGGAATTTCCTTCTCAGATTTCTGAGCAACGGTTTGCTCAAGCTGAACAGGAAAGTTAGAAGCTATCGAAGCCGGTTTTGCGCCGATTCTCGCTTCTAAGCCATCGAGATTTCCATTGACTTTTTGATAAAGCGATTCAACGATGCTGTATTTAACTGTGTCCGCTTGGCTATTCGTGTAACTTTTAATATATGCGTCGAGCGCGTCTTTAGATTTTCCGTCGGCTTCCAGAGCCGCGCCGAGCCGCCACATCGAAGCCCGCCACCACGCGCTTTTTTCGGGCAAAATGCTGACGGCGCGTTTCAGACGGACAACGGCATCGGCGGTTTTACTTTCTTGAAACAACGCCCAACCCGTAATATCTTCAATTCTCCCGCGCAAAATGTTTGAAAGTGTTTGGCGTGTAATTTCAGGAACGATAATAACTTCACCGCGTGCGACGGCTAATTTGCGGCTTTCGTAAAGTTCGTCCGCCAAAACTGCCGATGCCGGATTCGGCAGATTTAACGATTCGTCAACGCCGCCGATTGCCGCTTTCGTCAACTCGGAAATTTTAGGAAAATTCGATTTTTTTTCTAACAGACGATTGGCGATAAAAAGTTGACGATGCAGTTTCATTTTGTCTTCGCCTTTAACAAATTCATCTGCCGCAGATGCAATCGCTGTTTCGCCTACTGTGGAAGATTCGAGCTTTTGAGAAAAATCGAGCAGAGATTTCAGCCGGTCGGCATTTTCGGCGTTGTCAGCCGCAGCCGTTTGAAAAATGCCGGCGCGGCGTTCTAAAGAAAGCAGTTTGACAAAGTTCTCCGCACTTGCAGCGACGCGACCGCCGAGTTTTGTTTCGATTAATCCGTCTTTGACCGTGAAATTTTTCTGCAAATCTTCGGCGGCTTCGCGGTAAAATCCAGCCGCCAGTTTAACTGTTGCAAGTTCATAATCGAGAGTGGGAAAACTTCCGTATTGTTTGGCGACCAGCAGAGCCTTTTCTGCTTCGAGCGGACGCTTTTGCCCGAGCAGCCCACGCGCCAACGCAATGTGCGCCCAAGTATAGCGCGGCTCGACGGCGATGGCTTTTTCGGCAAATTCAACTGCTTTCGTATTTTCTTCGTGCGCCGCATACCAATAAGCCGCGCCGACCAAGAGAGATAAATTTTTCGGATTGGCGGCAAGCGATTTTTGCATTTCTGCTTCAGCTTCCGTTTTATTTTCCGCGTCAAAAAGCGCGAGAATCAAACCCGTCCGCGCCGCGCCGTCCGCTTCGTCTTTGGCTAAAATTTCTCTGTAAAGCGCAGCTGCTTCAAGCGGTTTGCCGGTAGCGCGTTTCATTTCCGCCAAACTCCTTTTGGAAACAACCGAGTTCGCATCGAGTTCCAAAGCCTTCGCGTAGGCGTTGGCGGATTCTTCGAGCCCGAAATTTAAGCGGTGGGCAATCCCCAAAGTTTGATAAGCGGCGGGCAGATTCGGCTCTAGTTGCACTGCTTTGTCAGCCAGTCGTTTAGCTTCGGCGGCGTTTTCCATACCGAGATAAAATGTTGCCAGCGCGAGAATTTGTTTGGCATTCCCATCGGCTTTTTCTTCGATTAAACGGGCAACTTCGATTGCCGCAGTTCTTTCTCCGCGAAAGAAAAGATTGTTTGGAATTAGAAGAAGAACTTCGGTAAAAAGTTTATCGGAAGCGGGTTTTGGTGCTTCGCGGACGGCGAGTTTGAAAATCTCTATTCCGCCGGCTGCGTCGCCCGCCCGCAATTTTTCGTCAGCAAGCGTCGCGCGTGCGATGACGACAAGTTCTAAAGCGTGAGTTTTTTCTTCCGAGTTCGGAAAATATTCGACAAACTTCTTCAGCGCGGCAATTCTCTCATCTGCACCAGCCAACGCGACGGCTTTTTCAAATTCTTCTTTTTCACTGCCGAGATTTTTTGGTTTTTTTGTTATCAAAGTCAGTTTTTTTGAATTTTTCGGCGTAGGCTTCGGCTTTTGGGCAAACGCCGTAAGCGAAAATAAAGCGAGTAAAATAATAACGAATAAATTTTTCATAAAATTAAAGATATTAAAAAATCGAACGTTCAGAAATTTGTTCACCGTTTGAAAATAATATCACGAAATTGCATTTATCAGCCGGCGGTTTTATGCTCAAAGCAATGAACGAACTCGACGAAGTTTGGGCGCGAAAATTAACGGAAGCCCGCCAAAAAGCGCAAGCGGCAGGACGCGCCGATGTCGCCGATTATCTCGCGCTCAAAGCGTCGAACGATTTAATTCGCCAAACGAGCGTCAAATGGCTGCTCGATTCGGCGACTGAAATTGTTTCAATCGCTAATCGGAACGGCTCGAGTATTGTAATGGAAACGGAAAATCCGCATCACTTCGCTTTTGGAAATGCAAATCTCGTCGGCTCACGTCTCAGTTTTCGTCAAGGTGTGAGATGTCTAACGGTCGAAGCAGGTTGGACGCGCACGCCGAACGACGGATTTATGTCAGGCGGTGCGCTTGCCGCCGCGCGAATATCGCATTTCGGAATGTCGAAACACAACGCCGAACTTCTTTTGATTCGCAGCGAGGATGCGCCAAAGTGGTTTGCATCCGGCACTAACGGCAAGCGCGATTTTTTTGATGCGGAAAGTTTGCATCGGCACTTTCGAGCGTTTTTAGGTTAATACGGTGAGCGCATTCGGCTCATAATGGGAGAAATCTTGTCGGAAAAAATCTACCGCGATTCGGTTCACAATATCATTCGGCTGAAAACCGACTCAAGCGAAGGCAAACTTCTCGCGCGTTTGATTGACACGGCGGAATTTCAACGTCTACGCCGTATCAAACAACTCGGACTCGCCTTGTTTGCTTACCAATCGGCGGAACATTCCCGCTTTACGCATTCTCTCGGCGCACTTCATCTTGCCACACGCACCCTCGATAAACTCAAAACGAAATATGAAATTTCCAATGAGGCGCAAATCGCCGTTCGCGTCGCCGCGCTTCTGCACGACATCGGACACGGCGCGTTTTCGCACGTTATTGAAACGATTTTGGGTTTTCACCACGAGCAATTTACAATTGAAGCCGTTTTGAGCAACGAGACTGAAGTGGGACAAATTTTGAGAGAATTTTCAAATGATTTGCCCGAAAACGTCGCCTCCATTATTCGTGGAGATTTTCGCCCAATGGCTTTGGCGCAGCTTGTTTCGTCGCAACTCGACGTTGACCGAATGGATTACCTGCTTCGTGATTCTCTAATGACGGGCGCGAAATACGGCATTTACGATGTGGAGTGGATTATCAAATCACTAGAAATTGATGAGGAAAACGACCGCCTTTACGTTGCGGCTCGCGGCATTTACGCCGTCGAAGATTATCTGCAAGCGCGTTATTATATGTTTCGCCAAGTTTATTTTCATCGAACTCTGCGGGCGGCGGAAGCGGTTTTGAGATCTCTGTTGCGCCGCGCTTTAGAACTTTTCGCACAAGGAAAGAACGTTTGGTTTGCAGGCGGAACGCCGTTTGAAAAAATTCTCAAAGGCGAAAGATTATCTCTAGAAGAACATTTGGAATTGGATGACGCGGACGTGATGTTTCACATCAAACAATGGCAACGCTCCGACGATAAAATTTTGTCGGATTTATCGAGACGTTTCCTGAACCGCAGACTTTTCAAGATTTTCGACCTCGATATGCCTGAAATTGAAAGACAAGAATTTTTAGAAGAAACGAGAAAGTTAGTTGAAGGTGCAGGTTTCGACACCAATTATTACTTTATCGAAGACCGCGCGGGCGACGTGCCGTATTATTTTTACACGAAAGAGAGGAGCGAACCGAAAAATTTAATCTACGTCGAGGAAGGCTTCTCGCGCCCGCAGATAAAAGAAATTTCGGAAGTCAGCGCGGCGGTGCGCGGTCTGCAGACGGGTTATCAAATTCACCGCGTTTGTTTTCCACCGGAACTCAAATCGGAAATCGCCAAACTTTATCATCTTCAGTAAATAACGAAGTTATTTCGTCACAATGTGTAAAAAACCTCAAAAATTCAAACAGGATAAATAGAAAAAATCAAAATGTTTGACTTCCCAGATATTTATTCTCTAAATCTTATCTACCGCTATCAGTTTTTTCTTTCTCTAAAATATGTTCTAAAATTTATAAGCAATCCAAAATCCAAAATCTAAAATCCAAAATCGAAAGATGCACATCACGAAAATTGAACTCGAAGACATTAAATCTCACCAAGCCGCGACGTTTGAATTTGAGCGCGGAACGACCGCGATTACCGGCGCAAACGGCGCGGGAAAGACAACGATTATCGAAGCTGTTGCGTGGACGCTGTTCGACCTTCTCGATTATAAAAAGGAAGATTTCGTCCGGCGCGGCGCGAAAAAAGGCGTGGTCAACGTAACTTTTGAAAGCAGTTTGGACGAGCGTCAATATCGCGTTTATCGAGACACGGGAAACGGTTATTACGTGTACGACCCGCAACTGAAAACGCGCATCGCCGACAAAAAAGAAGAAGTCGCTAGATTTTTGTGGGCGCATTTGGGCGTTGAAGCCGGAACGGATTTAGAATCGCTTTTTCGCCGCGCCATCGGTGTTCCGCAAGGAACTTTTACCGCGATTTTTCTGGAGACTGCCGCCGAGCGAAAAAAGGCTTTTGATAAACTTCTCAAGGTTGAAGAATACCGCCAAGGCGCAGAAAAACTACGCGAAACAGTCAGATATATCGAAAATAAAATCACCGCCGTTCGTGAAAAAATCGCCCGCGCCGAAGGCGAACTCGCCCGTTTTGAGTTGGTCGAAACCGAATATAAAACGTTTGCAAATCAAGCAAAAGAGTTAGGCGCAAACCTTGAAAAACTCGAAAACGAAGTTGACGAGAAAAGCCAAACGGTCGAGAAGTTTGATGAAGTTGAAACAAAAGTCAACGAATTGAAATCTGCCTTTGATAAACTTCACACCGAAACAATTCGCGGCGAAATTTTACTTCAGCAAAAGGAAAATGAGTTAAACCAAGCAAATGCGGCGGCGGAGAGAATCAAAGTCATCGAAGTTGATTATAAAAAACATTTAGCGGCTCTCGCGGAACTGAAAAGTTTAGACGCGCAGCGTGCCGAACGCGACCGACTCCGTGTGGATTTAGCCAAAATCGAAAACGCAATTGTTAGCGAAAAAGCCGAACAGAAAAGCTGCGGCGAGAATCTGAAAAAGGTTTCGGAAGCGCGGGAAAATATCTCTAAAATTCAGCCGCAAGTGCGCCAACAGACGGAACTGGAAAAGCATCGGGAAACTCTCCGAAACGACTTGGCAAGCGCGAAAGCAGCCGAAAATCAAGTTAACGGCTACGAAGAAAAATTAAAGAATTTGCGGAACGAGCTGACGGATGTTAACAACCAAATCAGGGTTGCTGAAGAAAAAAGTGCAGACGTTGAAAATTTTGAGAAACTGCAAAAACGCGACGCGGAAATAATCGGCGAACTGGCTAAAATTCGCGCTGTTCTGGAACGTGACGAGCAGTTTGAACGCAAAGTTACTGATAATCTCATCAAAAATCATTTTTGCCCGATTGTGTCGCAAAAATGTTTGAATCTTGAAACCGGCAAAGCCAGCGAAAGTAATATCGGCAAACAAAACGGCGACGGCAAAACGCAGATTGTTTCTCTGGAAACCGAGCAGAAAACAATCACAGTCAAACTCGGGCAAGCGCGGGAAGCCGAAAAGTTTTCTGCAATTTTGCCGACTTTGTTTCAGCAGAAAAGCAAAACGACGGAAGACGGAAAAAAAATTCGTGAAGAACAAGAAAGCTGGCGGATAAAAGCTGAAAATTTAGGTAAAATCAAAACCGAACTTGCCGAAATCGAAGTTAAGCTAAATGCTTTGGGTAATCCGCAAGCAAAACTTTTAGCGTTTGAATCCGAAGTGCGTCGTGAAAACGAATTGAAGGAAAAACTTTTCGCAAACGAGAAAAAATTGCTGCAACTGGAAAGTGAAAAATCAAATTTCAGCGAACAAATGTTAAAGTTTGAAGCGTTGGACGCGGAATGGAAAAGGCTTTCCGCCGAGCGCGACCAAACGGCAGACGCACATCGTAAATTTTTGGCAAATGAATCTTTAGCTTTGACTTTACCGACGCGCCAAACTGAATTTGAAACAGCGAAGGCGGAACTGGCGAATTTTAAAACCGAATCGGAAAAAGCCGAAGATAACTTTCAGACGGCAAGCAAAAATTACGACCGCGAAATGCATTTGCGCGAAAAATCCTTGCTTCTCGATGCGGAAAAATGGCAAACCGAAACGCGTGCAAATCTCGAACACACAAAAAAGCGTGAAATGCAGTTAGCCGAAGAATTAAAACATTTGGCTGAAATCCGCAAAGCGATGCAAGGCGAATTTCAGGAAAAGGAGCGACTGGAAAAAATTGGTGAAGCAACGACTTTTATCCGCGACACTTTAAAAGAAGCCGCGCCGCGTGTCGCGCGAAACTACGTTTTTCACGTTTCGATGGAAGCCAATCAGATGTTTCGGGAAATCTCCGGCAACGCTGAGCGCACTTTGAAATGGACGGAAGATTACGGAATCATTTTGGAAGAAGACGGTTTTGAGCGTCCATTCGTCAACCTTTCGGGCGGCGAGCAAATGGCGGCGGCATTGTCGGTGCGGCTGGCTTTATTAAAACAACTTTCCGATGTGCGTCTCGCGTTTTTCGACGAGCCGACGACGAATATGGACGCGGAACGGCGCGAACGTCTTGCGGAACAAATTAGTCATATCACTGAAAGAAAAACCTTCGACCAGCTTTTCGTCATCTCGCACGACGATACGTTTGAGGCTTATGTTGATAATGTTATTTCGGTAAATTCAAACGAGGTTAATAATGAAAAACTTAGTTAAAAGTAAGGGATTTATCATCGCATTTTTGACGACTTATTTTCTGTTTTTGTAGCAACTGTTTTTATACTCGATTTGGAAAAACACGGTGTCGGAATTGTCGAGTATGGTTTCCCGTTCGCCTACTATTATTCACATTGTTAGATTTCTTTCTCCCGCAGAAGGCTAAGGATAATTTTCCTGCTATGGTAGTTAAAAACATTTTATTAGCTTTGGTGCTATCGCTCTTTCTGACCTTTTTCATAGCAATCATCTATGCTTTTTATCCTGTCGTGTTTGTGATATTGAGCAGTATATTAAGTAATCAAGAGGGCAGTGGTATCGGGGCGGTAGGCGGTGATTGGAGTATGCAGTTTTTGAAGGTATTGCTAATAGTTGAGCCGATATTGTTTATATTTATTTTCGCTTTGCTAAAATGGAAAAATAGGAAAACTTAAATTGATGAATTTTTCTCCTCCCGAATTCCTAGCAAAAAGGCATATCTAAATTGTTGATACAATTTTTGCCGTCAAGATGACGGCGTTCCATTTTGTATTATTTTCCCCGACAGCCAAAATTGTCCGCTCACAATCCCGCCGATTTGCGGCTCGCTTGAAATTAATTTTACATCTGCGACGACATCAACTTCGCCGCCCAAAGTATCCACCAGAAACCAATAAAACTTTTCGTTTGAGAGTTCATTTGTTTTTAATTCAAACTCTTTTATTTCGCCCGCAAAAATACCAATCGGTCGTGGCGGTTCGGTTGCGGTTGCATTTTCGTTAGGCAGAAAAAGTCCGCTTGGGATAAAAGATTTTGAGGCAAATTTCGGTTCGGAATCCTGCGCGTCAAAGTAATTTTTTTCACTCGCATAAATTTTGAAATCGTTTGAAGCAAACGCTGTCAATTGAATCTCGCAAACATGCGGAAGTTGAAAATTTTCAATCATACGAAAATCAGGCACATCGAAAACAAACGGATAATCGCCCGATTCCGGTTCATTTTCAATCGGATTTGCCCAAGCGTGAAAGCCGCCGTCGAGTATTGAGGAATCGCGCTCAATCGCTCTGGTTAAACCGACTTTCCTTCTGCTTTTCCCGTCGAAATGAGGATTAAAACCGATGAGTTCCTGTTCAAGATTTCCCTGCAAATAAATTTCCGCCCCCGAAGCATCGGCAAATCTCAGATAAAAACCTTGCCGGCATTCAATTGATTCGACACGTTTGATTGTTTCAGTAATCAAAACATTTACGTCCTGTTCGCTCTGCACGGGAAAACCGATGTCTGACAAATTGCTCATAAGTTAGAAGAGATTTAGCCACGAATAACACGAATAACACGAATTATTTATTACAATTTTGATTCGTGTCATTTGTATTATTCGTGGCTAATTTGTTTTAGCTTGCCGAAATCGCTTCAGTTTTCGCTTCTTTATAGCGTGTCGGATACATCGGAAACTTTTCCGTTAATTCGGTAACTTCACGTTTTACTTTTGTTTGAACCGCTTCCGAATTCGGCTCGCGGATAATTGAAGCAATCATCCGACCGATTTCCCGCATTTCCGCTTCCTTCATCCCTCTCGTCGAGAGAGCAGGCGTTCCAATCCGAACGCCGGAAGCGACAAACGGCGAATTTGTATCAAACGGAATCGTGTTTTTATTAACCGTAATATGAACCGCGTCGAGTGCTTTTTCCGCTTCTTTGCCGGTGATGCCTTTGCCGTTCTCGAAAACGTCAATCAAAATCAAATGATTATCCGTCCCATTGGATACGAGCCGCATACCTTGCGCTTTCAATTCGTCGGCTAAGGCTTGCGCGTTGTCGAGAATTTGCTGCTGATACGTTTTGAAATCCGCCTGCAACGCTTCGCCGAAAGCGACGGCTTTTGCCGCGATGATATGCACGAGCGGTCCGCCCTGAACACCTGGAAATATGGCTTTATCAACCGGTTTTGCAAACTCTTCGCGGCACAAAATCAAACCGCCGCGCGGACCTCGAAGCGTTTTATGCGTCGTCGTCGTCACGAATTCACAATGCGGAACGGGCGACGGATGCAAACCAACCGCGACCATTCCCGCAATGTGCGCAATGTCCGCCATCACAATTGCGCTGACGCTTCGGGCAATCTCGCCGATGCGTTGGAAATCAATCGTTCGCGGATAAGCGGACGCGCCGCAGACGATCATTTTCGGTTTTGCCTCTTCTGCTTTTCTTTGCAGTTTATCGTAATCAATCTGCTCGGATTCTTTGTTCACACCGTAATCGGAAACTTCATAATTAATTCCCGAAAAATTCATCGGATGCCCGTGCGTCAAATGCCCGCCGTGCGAGAGATTCATTCCCAAGATTTTATCGCCGTGCTGCAAAGACGCAAGAAAAACCGACATATTCGCCTGCGCTCCCGAATGCGGCTGAACATTCGCGTGTTCCGCGCCGAAAATCTCTTTCGCGCGGTCAATCGCCAGCTGCTCGGCGACATCGGCAAATTCGCAGCCGCCGTAATATCTTTTCTTCGGATAACCTTCGGCATATTTGTTAGTAAAAACCGAACCCATCGCCTGCAGCACGGCTTCGGAGACGAAATTTTCCGACGCGATAAGTTCCAAACCGTTCGATTGTCTTCTGACTTCATCGTCAATCGCTTCGGCGATAGTCGGGTCAACTTCTGCTAAATTGGCTGTAAAAAAATTGTTCATTTTTGTTCTTTAGTTTTGATAATTTGTAAAAATTCTTGCGGTTCAATTACTTTGAGCTGTCTAAATCTTTGGCGAAACTCTTTTGCTTCGTCCGTAAAATCCGTCATCAAATCAAGCAAATCGTTATCGCGGCTGACGAGAAACGCGACTTTCGCAAAAACGGCGAGATTGATATATTTTTCGTCTTTCGGGTCACGCGAATAATTGAATGATTGCGGCGCATTCTTTATAAAAGTCGCTTTTTGCCGGAGCGTCTGAAGAAGTTTTTCGGCTCTTTCCGTCGTCAAAAGCGAAAACTTTCCCTGCAATTTCGGACGAGTTAAAACATCGGCAATTTCGCGCAGAATTTCCTCGCTGACAAACAACTGAATCGCCCCGTTTTCAAACGCTTCGAGACAATTAACCGCCTCGCCGCGTTCCTTTATCAAGCCTTGCAGAAAAATCATACAGTCGAAAACGACGGGCAAGAAATTTTCCTTCATTTTTCTTGATAAACTTCTTCTCTGGCTTCTTCGAGCAGTTCGTCTAATTCGTCGTCGGAAATGCCGCTCGCTTTGATTTGCTCCCTGACCGGCGCGTAAAGCACCCGCGCACTAAGCGGCGAAGCAACGTCTTCTTCGATTAAATAGCGCACATATTCTTCAGTCGTCGCGCCGATTTCTTTGGCTCTCTCGCTGACCGCTTCGACAACTGCTTTGGAAAGTCCCGAAACTTCGATGGTATCTGTCAACATCTTTTTACCTCATCGCCGATTATATCATTTGAAGATTAACTGAAATAAAAAGATAAATCTTTCAATTTTCCTGCGTATTTTGCAAAATTCATTTCCCACTATTTTACGACAGATTTATTTTATTTACGATTTTCTCTTTCCGCATCAGTGTAAATTTTCTCGATAACATCTGCATATTTTTCATTGATAACGCGCCGTTTAACTTTTAGCGTCGGCGTGAGTTCGCCGCCTTCGACGGTTAATTCGTTTTCGAGCAGCGCAATTTTTTTTACCTTTTCATAGTGTGAAAGGTTTTTCGTAAGTTCGGCGATTTGCCTTTCGATTAAATCAATGATGCGCGGATGCGAGCAAAATTCGGCGGGCGTTTTAATGTCGAGATGTTTGATTTTGGCGTAGTTTTCGAGTTGTTCAAAATTCGGCACAACGAGCGCGGCAGGAAAATTTCGTTCACTTCCGATAAGCACGGCTTGGCTGACGAAACGCGAGGCTATTATCAGTTGTTCAATCGGCGACGGCGCGATGTATTTGCCGCCCGATGTTTTGAACAATTCTTTCTTGCGGTCTGTGATTTTCAAGAATCCGTCCGCATCGAGCGTTCCGATGTCACCCGTTTTGAACCAACCGTCGTCGGTGAAGGCTTCGTGCGTCGCTTCCGGTTTGTTGTAATAACCGAGCATTATATTCGCGCCTGAAACTTCGATTTCGCCGTCTTCGGCGATGCGAACCTGCACGTTGCGAATTGGTTTACCGACTGTGCCGAGCCGCGTGTTCATTCCTGTATTTGTGGAAATGACGGGCGAAGTTTCCGTCAAACCGTAGCCTTGCATAATCGCAATGCCCGCGCCCGTGAAAATCAAACTAATGTCGTCGGACAAAGCCGCGCCGCCCGAAATACAGAAACTTAAATTGCCGCCGAAAAATTCGCGCAGTTTCGAGAAAACTATTTTATCGGCGATGCTGTGTTTGACCGCCAAAAGACGCGGAATCGGCTGTTTCAGCTCGTTTAGTAAAGCGTATTGTTTACCGACATCAATCGCCCAATCGAAAATCATTTCCTTAGTCGGGCTATCTTGCGCGGCTTTAACTTTCGCTCTGGCGTAAACTTTCTCGAAAATTCGCGGCACGGCGACGAACATTGTCGGCGCGACTTCGAGCAAATTGTCGGCGGCTTTCTCGATTGATTCGGCGTAATAAACCGCCATTCCGTTCAAAATATAAAGATACATTCCCGTCCGCTCGAAAACGTGCGAAAACGGCAAAACGGAAAGCGGCTTATCGTTCGGCGAAAAAGCGTGTTCCGCGCCCGCGTCCAAAACGTTTGAAACGAGATTTGAATGCGTCAACATCACGCCTTTCGGCTCGCCCGTCGTTCCCGATGTGTAAATTAAAGTGGCGACATCGTTCGGCGCAATCGCATCAATCAAATCTTTTATCAAATTTGGATTTTCAATCTTTAATTTCGCGCCCGCATTTTCCAATTCCGCAAGCGACATCGCATTTTCATCCGTAATGTCGGTCGAATCGAAAAAGACAATTTTTTCGAGCGTTGGACACTCGGACAAAACATTTTTCAGACGTTCAAAACATTCGGCGTTTTCGAGAAATAAAACTTTCGCGCCCGCATCTTTAATAATATATTCAACCGCGTTCGGCGCGAGCGTCGTATAAACGGGAGCGTCAATCACGCCTGCGAATTGACAGCCCGCGTCGGTCAAAGTCCATTCGGGCGAGTTGGCGGCGAGCAGAGCGATTCTGTCGCCCTTTGTCAGTCCCAACGAATAAAGTCCGAGCGCGATGTTTTCGGCGCGAGAAATCATTTCGTCGGAAGAAATCCTTTTCCATTCGCCGTCTTTTTTGAAATTTAAAGCGTCGGCGCGATTGTGTTTTTCAGCCGCTTTAATAAACAATTCAGCCAGCGTTTTTGGCTCGTCAGCGTAAAGCGGAGAACGCTTTACCGATTGCGGATTGCGAACGACGAATTGCGGATTTTCAATTTTTAGTTCTTGATTCACTTCTGCAAAACGCCTCCGAAATAAACTTTCAAAACTTCGTCCGCCATCGGCGCGAGCGGATACGCTCTTTTCGACAAAATCCAGTTCGTCACCATTTCATCGAGTGCGCCGTAGAGGATTTTTGCCGCCGTAATCGGTCTCAAATCCTTACGAAAAACGCCCGTCTTTTGTCCTTCCTGGATAGTCTTTTGAATTATTTCCAAATACTCGGCAAAACCGCCGCCCGAAAATTCTTCCATAAATTTAGTCGAGCCGCGCAGTTCGACTTGAAAGACGATTGCTAGGTCTCTATCTGCGCCGAGCTTTTCAAGATGCAGCTGCGCGATGCGCTGCAAACGCTTGTCGGCTTCTTCAATTTCGGCGATTTCCCGCTTGCCTTCCGCAATAAATTCCTCCATCGCGCGGTCAAAAACCGAGTGCAAAATTTCCTCTTTGCTTTTGAAATACAGATAAACCGTGCCGTCGGCGATTCCGGCTTCTTTAGCGATGTCCGCCACTTTTGAATTGAAGTAACCCTTTTGCGCGAAAACTTTTATCGCCGCCCGCAAAATCGCTTCGCGTTTGTCGGCGACGACGGCGCGGGCCTGCTCAATGGAAGAATCTGAATGTAGCATAAGAATTTTCTCAATTTATGAATGAATCATCATTCAGTTTTTCAATAGACTAAACCCAAAAGGCAAATTTAGCAAGAAATTTTTGTCGTGAAATTCTTCGCGCTCTCGGTTTAACTTGTCGCGGATTTTTGTTATTAAAGTAGAGAGAAGTTTAAAACCAACTCTAGGAGAAATTAAAATATGCCGACGAATGAAAGAGCGATAAAAGGCGAGAAAAACAAGAAAACGACCGACGAAGTAATTCCGGGAAAAGAAAAGGCGAAGGACCGGCGGGAAAGCAGTTTACCGCCGAAACAATCCGACCCGGACAAGTCAAACCAAAAGAGCAATCAAGACGAGCCGAAAGCTGAAAAGCAGCGGCGCGGCGCAAACGATAATAAAGATAAAGGCAGTGAGAAACCGAAGAAAAAAGACGAGGATAAAAAAAGCAAGCGCTAATTTCTTCGACAGACGCAAAAATGCTTTGCCATTATAACGGCAAAGCATTTTTATTTTTACTTGAAACGTAAATTAAATCCGCAATCCAAAATCACAAATCAAAAATTAAAATGGCGGAGAGAACAGGAGTCGAACCTGCATATCCTTACGGACGGTAGTTTTCAAGACTACTGCAATACCATTATGCGATCTCTCCGCAAACGGACGGCGAATTGAAAATATACCGCAAAGTTTAACTATAAACAAGCGAAATCCTTTATGAAATTTAATTGACTTTATATTATAAAGCTCTTGACAAATAAAACAACTTGGTATAAATTTCACGTTGTATGGTGAAGAATCAGGCACTCCGCAAAGAAAACAACGAAGTGAGCGAGCCGGTAAACATCAGCGACCGGGCGATAGATAATCTGCAATTTATCCGCGAGACAATGGAACGGTCGGCGATTTTTACAACCGTTCCGGGCTACGGCGGCGTTTTTATGGGCGCGACAGCGATTGCCGCGAGTTTCATCGCTAACTCTCAGCCGCTAATCAGAGATTGGTTAATCGTCTGGTTAGGGGAAGCGATTTTGGCATTTTTTATCGGTTTGTTTGCGATGTGGCAGAAATCGAAGATTGCGAATGTGCCGATAAATTCTGCGCCGACGAAAAAATTTGCGAAGAGTTTTTTGCCGCCTTTAATTTCCGGAGTCGTGATAACGCTCGGGCTGTGGCGGTTCGGACATTTTGAAGTGATGATTCCCGTCTGGATTTTGCTTTACGGCGCGGCGGTCGTCTGCGGCGGCGCATTTTCAGTCCGTGCCGTTCCGATTATGGGCTGGTGTTTTATCGCGCTCGGAACGATTGCTTTTTTTCTTCCCGCAGGTTTTGGAAATTCGATGATGGCACTCAGCTTCGGCGTTTTACACATTGTTTTCGGATTGATTATCGCGCGGAAGTTTGGCGGATAAAACGGAACGCCAGCATCTTGCTGGCAAACGTCGCGGAAGCGACGTAACGTAATCAACATAAGTTTTGAACGCTTTGCGTTCATTGCCAGCAAGATGCTGGCGTTCCAAAAATGGCAAGAAAAAATTTAGCGATAGCAAAAGAAAATCAGTCGGAAAAAACCAAAAAGCCGCAAACGTTAAAGATTGCAAAGGCCGCGGAAACGGTTTCAACTGAACTCGACAAGATTATTCACGAAAGAATGCGTTTGGGAATTATCAGCGCACTCGCGGCGAACAAAAGTTTGTCTTTTACTGATTTGAAAAATCTTTTGAACACAACGGACGGCAACATCAGCGTTCACGCCCGCAAACTCGAAGACGCGGGTTATTTGACGTGCGAAAAATCATTTAACGGGCGAGTTCCGTTGACCGAATATCGAATCACAAGCGAAGGTAGAAACGCGCTCGAAAAATATTTAAACCATATGGAAGCATTAATAAATGCAATGAAGAGGAAATAAGAATGCGCTTTGTTAAAACAACAATTCTGTTTCTAGGACTTTTTATATTAATCGGAGCGATACAAGTCGGTTGCGAAACTTCTTATCGGCTGATTTTCGGCAAGGCAAGTTATTCAACAAAAGCAATCTTTCAAATTCCACAAACAAATGTAGAAATTATTTTGGAGCGTCGCGCCATTCACCTTTTTCTGGCTGAATACGAACGCACGCTAATTTTGCGCGTTGACGGAAAAGAAGTTCTACGCCAAGAAGGCGCTACTGATTCAGGCGGTTACAGTCGAATGAGTGTTTATGAAATTTCACCAACAGAATATTTTTTGAGCGGAGATATAAGTTACGACAAGCATGAGTTAGATATTATGCGGCTAAAAATAAATTCGGTTGTTCTGATAGAAAAACCGACAAGCGCAAAATTTATCGGAGCTTTTGACATTGATGAAAAGCGAATCTGGCGTTTCATTACGACAGATGAGCGCGTAGAACAAAAGAGTAAATTCAAAAAATAAAGGAGAAACTTAACAATGGGACTTTTAATGATGATGGCGACAATCGGCGGTTTGGGTTTAGCATTTGTATTACTGATTATCTCTTTATGGACAAAAAGTTTCTGGTTGACAAAATTCGTGTTAGGTGCGGTTGCAGTTTGGCTTGTGATTTACGCAGTTGCATTAATCGGAGTTTCTTTATTAAGCAAAGAAAAAATTCTTGGGCTCAACGAACCGAAAGGATTCTGTGGATTTTACATAGATTGTCATATGCACGCGGCGGTCACGGATGTGCGAAAAACCAAAACGATAGGCGATAAAATCGCCAAAGGCGAATTTTACATTGTCAAAGTAAAAGTTTTTAGCGATGCAAGACGAGCTGCGCTCGGTCTGCACGCTCCGAAATTTGAAGTTATAGATGCGCTAAATCATAAATATCAACGTCTTGTCGAACTCGAAACGCCCGTGCCGCCGTTTGATGAAAAAGTTCCCGCGGGCGGCGCGTTTGAAAAGGAAATAGTTTTCGATTTGCCGGCAGACGTGCAAAACCCGCGCCTCGACGTAGCTGAAGGCATCGGTATTGACAAAGTTATCGAATCGGTTTTAATCGGCGACGAAGACAGTATTTTGCACAAGCGGATTTTTTTCAAACTTGAGGAACAGCCGCAAACCGTTAGCGTGAAGTGAAAAAGGAGAAAATCAAAATGATAAAACTTAAATTGAATGAAGAAAAAGTCGAGCCGCGAAAAGGATTTTGGCGGCGGCAATTTCAAACTGAATCTACCGAATCGCAGAAAACTTTTGACTGGCTTTTCGGAGTGATTCTGCCCGTCGTTTGTTTTGTTTTCGACCCGATAGTTTTCAAAGGCGATGCGTGGGGCGCGGCTTATCTAGGAACTTATAAGCCTTTCGCCTACATTTTAAGTTTTGTTTCGGTGATGGCGATGTCCGCGTGGCTGATTTGGGGCGAAAAGTTAAAATGGCTCAACGCTTTTCTCGCCGGACTTTTTATCGTCGGCGGAATTGTTTCGCTCTCGCTCGGCATTATTTTATTGCCGATAAGTTTGCTTGGATTATTTATCCTTATCGGTGCTTTGGGTTTTACGCCGATGTTTTCAGCCGTCGTTTATCTGCGTAATTCCCTTCGCGCTTATCAAGCGGCTAAGCCGTCTCTGGAAAAAAGCGTTCTCACCCGTTCGTTTGCTCTCAGCGCAATTTTCAGCGCGGTTGTTCCGTCCGTCATAAATGCCGAAATCAACAGAGCTTTAGACAAAATAATAAAAGGTGATGCTCGGACGGTTCGCGCCGAAATTCAAAGTCTAAAATATATTGCGCCTCTAATTAATTTCGATGTTTTAGCGTTGCATTATCATCGCTCTGCGCTGGAAGAAAGAGAAACTGAAAAAATGAAAGCTATCGCCGCAATTTATAAGGAAATGACGGGCGAAAATTTGGAAAGAAAAGTGCGAGTGTTAATGGACTGATAATATGCAAACTTACGATGTCGTCATCATCGGTGCCGGGCTTGCCGGGCTGCAATGCGCCAAATTGCTTTCGCGCGGCGGCGCAAAAATTTTGCTTGTTGACCGCAAAACGGATTTGACAAAAGGTATTCACACGACGGGAATTTTCGTGCGGAAAACTTTGGAAGATTTTGATTTTCCGGCGGGAACTTTAGGCAAACCTGTCCGCAATGTAACGCTTTATTCGCCGAAGCTGAAATCAATAAATTTAACGAGCGAAAGGGATGAGTTTTGCGTTGGCAAAATAGCTTTGCTTTATGGAAGTTTTCTAAAAGATTGTTTGGAAAACGGCGTGGAATTTTCAAACGGAACGCACTATGTTTCGGCGAAAGTTAGCGGACAAAAATCTGAAACCATTCTCAAACTCGAAAAAAATGGTAAATCGTTTGAAGTGCGAACCAAAGCTCTTGTCGGCGCGGACGGCACAAATTCCCGCGTCGCCAAAGATTTGAAATTGGACGAAAACCGAGAGTGGATTGTGGGTTACGAAGAAGTTTTTCACAGTAATGTTTTCACGAGCGAGCCACGACTTTATTGTTTCTTAGATGCCGAACTTGCGCCCGGCTATTTGGCTTGGATTGCCGACGACGGTGAGGAAATCCACATCGGCGTTGGTGGCTATGCCGCTAGTTTTAATCCGCGTGAAGCGTTAAAAAAGTTCAAGGTAAAAGTGGCGGAAAAAATTATTGATTTAAGTAATGCTGAATTAGCCGAAACTCGCGGCGGCAGAATTCCCGTCAGCGGAGTTTTGCGCTCGATAGCTAACGAAAACGGTTTGCTGATTGGCGATGCAGCAGGCGCGGTTTCGCCGCTCACGGCGGGCGGTTTAGACCCGTGTTTGCGGCTGTCGGCGATGGCGGCGAGTGTGATTACAGAAAGATTGCAAACTGATAATCCGAAAATCTTATTAAATTATTCGGGCGAGCTTTTTCGCGCCAGATTCGTCTCGCGTCTTTGGATGCGGCGAATTATTGCAATGGTTTCAAATCAGAAACTTTTGGAACTTGGATTTGGATTTTTGCGTGGAAAAATCGGCAGGAAATTCGCCAGCCACGTCTTTTTCGGGCGCGGTTCGTTTCCCGATGTCGAAATAAAAATCAATGCAAAAAGTAATTCTTTGAATGCGTCATTATTAAAAAACTGAAATTAAAAATATGAACGAAAAAACGAAAACCGGTTTAGAGATTTTGGAAGCGGCGTTGTTATTGGGCATTTTGGGCGATGCGCTTTTGCGCGTAACGCCTTGGGGTTTGAATGTTTTTCTGTGGATTGGCACACTCGTCGCGGCGATGATAATGCTCACTTCGCGCCGCCGAAGCGAACTTTTAAGCGTGCAAACCGTCGCTTTGCACGTTGCGCTGATTTTGTTTGCAGCGATGTTCGTCTGGCGCGATTCGATCGAATTGAAGCTGGCAAATTCATTGGCGATTTTGACAATTCTGTCGCTTCTAACTTTACCCGCGCTGAAAATAAAAGCAAATATTGCGGGCGTTTTTCATTACGGACTAGCCGGATTTTGGTCAGCTCTCAACGCAGCTTTCGCGCCGTTTTATTTGGTGTTTGAAGATATAAAATGGAAAACGCTGCCGCAGAAAGGTTGGACAAAACATCTTATTGCCGTCTTGCGCGGTTTGGCGATTGCCGCGCCGATTCTGCTCGTCTTCGGCGCACTTTTTATGGCGGCGGACGCGGTTTTTCAAGGCATTATCGAACAAACTTTCCGCATCAATCCAGAGATTTTGTTCACGCACGTATTTTTAATCGGTTTGTTTTCGTGGATTGTCGCAGGCTATTTGCGCGGTTCATTGATTCATGCGTTTGCGCCGGAGAATATGCCAGAGGTAAAAGCACAAACCTTGAGTATCACCGAAAGCAAAGAAGATGAAAGCAAAGAAAATGAAGCCAAAGTGAAAGAGGAAACAAAAACTTGGGATTGGCGAAATTTTGATAATTCGGTGATGCCGAAATCTTTTACGCTCGGCGCGATTGAAATTTCGATTGTTTTAGGTTTAATAAATTTGCTGTTTCTAGGTTTTGTTATCGTGCAGATTCCTTATTTGTTCGGCGGAATGGATTTGGTGCAGAACACGCCTGATTTTAAACTCGCCGATTATGCCCGACGCGGTTTCGGTGAACTCGTCACGGTCGCCGCACTCGTACTGCCGATTTTGCTCGTTTCGCATTGGCTTTTGCGACGAGACAAACCCGTGAATGAAAAAATTTATCGCGTTCTGGCGGGCATTCAAATCGTTCTGCTGTTCGTGATTATGATTTCCGCGACGCAGAGGTTGCTGCTTTTGACGGGGAATTTGGGTTACGGTTTAACGACCGTTCGGCTTTATCCGATGGCGTTTATGATTTGGCTCGCGGTCGTCTTCGTATGGTTTGCCCTGACGGTTTTGCGCGGCGTGCGCGAACAATTTGCGTGGGGCGCGTTGTGGTCGGCGGTTTTTGTCATCGGAACTTTGCACGTTTTTAACCCCGACGATTTTATCGTCCGCACAAATGTTCGTCTGATGCAGGAAGGGCGCGTCTTCGATTCGTTTTATGCGTCGGAATTGAGCGACGATGCCGTTCCCGCGCTTTTGGAAAATTTGCCGACGATGAGCTTTGAGCAGCAATGCACGGTCAAGCACAAAATCTCGCATCGCTTTAATGAAGCAGAAACTGAGAATGATTTTCGCACGTGGAATTGGTCGCGGTTTGTCGCTCGAAGAGAAATGACACAATACGTTGAAAGTTTGAATACAGCAAATTGTCCGTCGCACACGCGGAAAAATTATAATGACGATTTTTGATTAGAAATATATTTTCTTGCTTTTAAAAATTGTATCTCTTAAGATATAGGCGCGAGTTTTAACACGCTTGCGTCTATTTATTTCTTCCTAATACTTTCAAAACTTCAAACCAAAATATGTCAGACGAACATCCGAAGAAACGTGATTTTGTGCGCGAATATCTTTCATATTTGCAGGTCGAAAAGGGCTTGGCGAAAAACTCCGTCGAAAGTTACGCGAGAGATTTGGCGAAGTTGGAAACTTGGGCGACGAAGAACCGTTTCGATTTGCTCGGTTTGACGCGCCAAGATTTGCGCGAATGGTTAATTGATTTAGCGGGCGAAAATTTATCGGAAAATTCTAAACGGCGGATGATTAGCGCGTTGCGCGGCTTTTATAAATTTTTGCAGTTCGACGGACATATTACGAAAAATCCGTCGGAGAATTTGGACGCGCCGCAGAAAGGTTCTTACCTACCGAATTTTTTGAATCAAACGGATGTCGAAAGTTTATTGGGAGTTCCAAATGTTTCGACTGAAATCGGTTTGCGCGACCGTGCGATTTTAGAAGTATTGTATGCGTGCGGCTTGCGTGTTTCGGAGGCAGTTGATTTGAAAATGAGCGACGTTGACATTGACGCGGGAATTTTGACGTGTAAGGGAAAAGGCAGCAAAACTCGAAAAGTTCCGATTGGAAAAAGCGCGGTTGAATGGCTCAAAAATTATTTGACAGTCAGGCGCGAGAAAGAAAACGTCGAGACAAACAATGTTTTCGTCGGCGTTTCTGGAAAACCTATAAACCGTCAGGTGATTTTTATATTGGTCAAAGAATACGCTGAAAGAATCGGTTTGCCAGACGTTTCGCCGCACACGCTCCGCCATTCTTTTGCGACTCATCTGATTCAAAATCGGGCTGACATCCGCAGCGTCCAACAAATGCTCGGACACGCCGATATTTCTACTACGCAAATTTATACGCACATTACCGACACACATTTACGAACAACTTACGAAAAATTTCATCCACGCGCGCATCAAAAATCTAATCAGATAGAAAATCAAATCACCGACTAAAATCAACTTGCTCGGACTTGCAACTTGCGGAAAATTTGGCTATCATAGCAATTTTGCTAACTGGCTCGAGAAGTTAGCAATGACGTTTGATAATTAACGAGCATGGGTGGTCGAGCGGTCAAAGGCAACGGGCTGTAAACCCGTCGGATTAATTTCCTACGTAGGTTCAAATCCTACCCCATGCACCATTTCAATTTTGGATTTCCGATTTCCGATTTTGGATTTATAGAGAGATGTTGAGAGTAATGAAAGGTTATTTGATAAGGCAATCCAAAATCGCAAATCTAAAATCCAAAATCGGTATGCGGGAGTAGCTCAGTTGGTAGAGCGTCAGCCTTCCAAGCTGAATGTCGCGAGTTCGAGTCTCGTCTCCCGCTCCAAATTTTTTGAAAATTTAGCCGCGACTTGAAAGTCAAATGTCTTATAAAACTTCGGAATCGTTGAAAGGTTATAACCGCGAATACTATCAGCGCAATCGAAAACATTTGCTCGAAAAGCAAAGAGAAAAGAATCGTCGGTTAGCGGGGAATCGAAGAAAGTGGTTGGTAGAATATAAAAGGACTTTGAGTTGTATACGCTGTGGCGAAAATCATCCTGCCACGCTTACTTTTCATCATAAGAAAAGTACGGATAAAAGTTTTGAAATAGGCAACGCCATAGCTTTGGGAGTCAGCCTGCAAAAACTTATTGCCGAAATTGAAAAATGTAAGGTCTTATGCGCCAATTGTCACGCTAAAGAGCATTTAGCGCATTTATTTGATTAAGCCCGAGTAGCTCAGGGGTAGAGCGTTTCCTTGGTAAGGAAAAGGTCTCGAGTTCAAATCTCGACTTGGGCTCCATAAGTTATTATATAAAGTTATTAAAAGAGGATAAACAAAAATGTCAAAAGAGAAGTTTGATAGAAGCAAACCGCACGTCAACATCGGGACCATCGGACACGTCGACCACGGCAAAACCACCTTGACGGCGGCCATTACCAAAGTCTTGGCAAAGCATAATCCGAAGATTATCGTTCGCGCCTTTGATTCCATTGACAATGCGCCGGAAGAAAAAGCGCGCGGCATTACCATTGCCACCGCGCACGTCGAATATGAAACCGCCAATCGCCATTACGCGCACGTCGATTGTCCAGGTCACGCCGATTACGTCAAGAATATGATTACGGGCGCCGCGCAGATGGACGGAGCGATTCTGGTGGTCGCCGCCACGGACGGACCGATGCCGCAAACCCGCGAACACATTCTGCTCGCCCGTCAGGTTGGGGTGCCGTCGATGGTCGTGTTTATGAACAAGGTTGACGCGGTGGACGATGAAGAACTGCTCGAGTTGGTCGAGTTGGAAATCCGCGAACTGCTCTCATCGTATGAATTTCCCGGCGATGAGATTCCGGTCATCCAAGGTTCGGCGACAGGCGGTTTGAACGGCGAAGAGAAGTGGGAAGCCAAGATTGAAGAGTTGATGCAGGCGGTTGACGATTACATTCCGACGCCGGCGCGCGATGTTGAGAAACCGTTTTTGATGCCGGTCGAAGACATCTTCACCATTCAGGGGCGAGGCACGGTGGCGACCGGCAGAATCGAGCGCGGGGTGGTGAACGTCAACGAGACGGTCGAGATCATCGGCATCAAGGACACGCGGAACACGGTGGTGACGGGAGTCGAGATGTTCAAGAAGTTGCTGGACAAGGGAATGGCAGGCGATAACGTCGGGTTGCTCTTGAGAGGCGTCGAGCGCAAGGAGATAGAACGCGGGCAGGTGATCGCCAAGCCGGGTTCGATCACGCCGCACACGAAGTTCAAGGCGGAAGCATATGTGTTAACAAAGGAAGAAGGCGGTCGCCACACGCCGTTTTTCACCGGCTACCGGCCGCAGTTTTATTTTCGGACGACGGACGTCACGGGCGTGGCGCACTTGCCGCATGGAGTGGAGATGGTGATGCCGGGAGATAACATTCAGATGGAGATAGAGCTGATCGCGCCGATTGCGATGGAGAAAGGGTTGCGGTTTGCCATTCGAGAAGGCGGGCGAACCGTCGGCGCAGGCACCGTTAGTGAGATTGTTGAGTAAAATCAAAGTTTTGAGTTCACGCTTTAGCAAATCAAGAAAAGCGAGATGAAGTTTACAGTTGATATAAGGAAAGAGGTAAGAAGTTTATGCCGAGAGATAACATAATTTTGCAATGCACCGAGTGTAAAGAGCGCAATTACGTTACGACGAAAAACAAAAAGAACACGCCCGGAAGGTTGGAGTTGAAAAAGTTTTGCCGTCGTTGCCGTTGCCATCAATTGCACAAAGAAAATAAATAGTTTTAAATTTTCGATTTTGGGTTGATGGTTTGCGATTAAGAAGAAATTTAATCGCAAACCTAACATCTAAAATCGAAAATAGTCTTAGGGGTATGGTGTCAATGGTTAGCATGTCGGTCTCCAAAACCGTAGGTCCGGGTTCGAGTCCTGGTACCCCTGCCATCAAGATTTTATAGGAGAAAAACAAGTGTCAGAAGCAGTTGACACCTTAGACAATAAGGGTAAAAACGGAAAAGAAGGCATCGGAGAATTCATTGCTCATACGCGCGAGGAACTTGATAAAACTACGTTTCCATCTTCGGATGATGTCAAAAACACGACTATTATCGTGATTTTGAACGTTATATTCTTTGCCGTTTATCTTTTTTTGATTGACCAGGCGTGGGTTTATATCATAGAAGGCTTAACTTGGTTGATAAATAAAATTGTCGGTATATAAGGATTACAAATGAGACAGTGGTATTTTATCCACACCTATTCAGGGCATGAAAACAAAGTTTTGGAAAGCCTTAACGCCCGTATTCGAGATATGGAGTTAGGCGAGCAAATCACGGAAGTTTTACTGCCGAAGGAAACCGTTGTCGAAATGCGCGGCAACAAACGCATCGAATCATCGCGGATGTTTTATCCGGGCTACGTGCTTGTCGAAGTCGAATGCACCGAACGAGGTCGTATTCCCGATAATGTTTTTCACGCGATTAAATCTACGCCGAAAGTTACGGGTTTTCTCGGCGGAAAAAATCCGACACCTTTAACACAGTCGGAAGTTAACCAGATTGTCCACAACATAGAAGTGGCGACGGAAAAACCGAAACCAAAGTTCTCATACGCGATTGAAGAAGTCGTTCGCATTAAGTCCGGTCCATTTGCGAGTTTTACGGGCAAGGTTGAGGAAGTGAACGAGGAGAAAACTACTATAAAGGTTACCGTTACAATTTTCGGACGCGCTACGCCGGTCGAACTCAGCTTTTTGGACGTGGAAAAAGTTACATTTGCAGAGGAAGAGTAAAATAGTGGTAAGTGCTAAACGGTAAATGGTAAATGAAAGACAAAAACTTACCATTTACCGTTTAGCACTTATCACTCACCATCAAAATTATGGCTAAAAAGATTTCAGGATACATCAAATTACAAATTCCGGCGGGAAAAGCTAACCCGGCACCGCCGATTGGTCCGGCACTCGGGCAACACGGCGTAAACATTATGGAGTTTTGCAAGGCGTTCAACGCGAAGACGCAAAACGACGACCCGGATATGAAAGTTCCCGTGGTGATTACGGTTTACGCTGACCGTTCTTTTACCTTTGAAACAAAAACTCCGCCTGCCGCCGACTTACTTCGTAAAGCATCTGGCATTGCGAAAGGTTCAGGCACGGCGAACCGAACGAAAGTCGGATCAATTTCGCGCTTGCAAATCGAAGAGATTGCGAAGAAGAAAATGCCTGACTTGAATACAACTAATCTGGAATCAGCCGTAAAAACAATCGAAGGAACGGCAAAAAGCATGGGATTGACGGTTGAAGGGTAAAGGCTGAAGGCGAAAGAATAAACAAACTTTTTTCGATGATACCAAAGGGAGAAATGTAGCGGTAAAAACTCGCAAATTCAAAGCATTTCGTTAGAACCTAAATAAACAAATGGCTAAGAGAGGAAAAAAATATACAGCGGCTTTAGAAAAATTTGAGCCGAATAAAAAATACAACCTGGAAGAAGCGGTTGGCAAAGTAAAGGAAATTGCGTTTGCCAAGTTCGATGAAACGGTTGAATTAACGATGTGGCTCGGCGTTGACCCGCGCAAAGCCGACCAGCTTGTGCGCGGAACGATTGTTTTGCCTCACGGCTTGGGCGGAAAAGCGAAAGTGATTGTCGTTATCACGCAAGGCGATAAAATTAGAGAAGCCGAAGAAGCGGGCGCGGATTTTGCAGGCGGCGACGAATTGGTTGATAAAATCAAAGGCGGGTGGCTTGATTTCGACGCGGTGATTGCTACGCCCGATATGATGCGCTCGGTCGGGACGCTCGGCAAAATTTTAGGTCCGCGTGGTTTGATGCCGAATCCGAAAACCGGCACGGTAACGATGGATGTAAAAAATGCTATCCAAGAAACCAAAGCCGGCAAAGTCGAATACCGAGTTGACAAAACGGGCGTGATTCACAGTCCCGTTGGAAAAGTTTCCTTTAATGAAGCAAATCTTTTAGAAAATACTAGAGTTTTAATCAATGCGGTGATAAAAGCCAAACCGACGACGGCGAAAGGTCGTTATTTGAAAAAGATTAATTTAGCGGCAACAATGAGTCCGGGCGTTTTGCTCGACGAATTGGCATACGTCTAAACCGAGTGAGGAGCGAAAAGAGAAAATGAAAACCAGAGAAAGAAAACAAGAAGATTTGAACGCTCTCACGGAGCATCTGAATAATTCAAAATCGGCGATGATTGTCAGTTTTACTAAATTAACCGTGGGCAAAGACCAAGAATTTCGTAATCAGCTGCGGGATGTTGGAGCCGAATATCAAGTCGTCAAAAATACTTTGGCGCGAATCGCCGTTAAAGGAACGCCGTATGAAGGCGCGAGCGAGCATTTGAAGGGTGTAACGGGAATCGCTTGGACGGAAAACGATGCTGTCGTTTTGTCAAAAGCGGTTTCTAAATTCGTCAAAGACAATGCCGATATTTATACGTTTAAGGCGGGCATTGTCGAAGGCAGAGTTGTCAACTTAAAACAAGTCGAAGCGATTGCAAGTTTGCCGTCGAAAGAAGAACTTATCGCCAAGTTGATGTTTGTCTTAAATGCTCAAGCGCAACGCATCGTCACGGTTATCAATGCCGTGCCGCGTAATTTGGCGGTGGTCATCAAACAAATTGGCGAAGGAAAAACTGATGCTCCGGCAGAGCCGAAAATCGAATCGAAAGCTGAACAGCCAGCGGTTGAAGAGGTAAAAACGGAAGAACCTAAACAAGAGGAAACCGAACAAACCTTCGAACAAAAATCTGAAACGGAAGTAAAATCAGACGCTGGAGCGCAGGAAACTGAACAAAGTGCCGAACAAGAAACTTCGCAAGAAGCGGCACCGGAAGCAGGGTCAGAGGAAGAAAAGTCAGAATAGAAAAAGTTTTCTAGCCGATTCACTCAAGGTAAAACGAGCAGAGCGATAAGTCAGGTCGCTCCTTGGCTCGGACGCAGATGTTAGTTTGTGGTGCAACCAAACGAACGTGCGTTCCGTGGGTTCTCGCGGCTGACACAAGCGAAATCGTTAAATACGATTTTATTAATTTACGATTTAATAAAAATAAAATACAAGAACCCTAAAGTAAGGAGACATAAATTATCATGGCAGTTTCAAAAGAAGAAGTAATCGAATATTTAAAAGCAATGACGCTCCTTGAAGCGTCGGAATTAGTCAAAGAATTGGAAGAAGTTTTCGGCGTTTCAGCCGCTGCTGCAGCCGCGCCGATGGCAATGGCAGCCAGTGCGGGTGACGGTGCCGCGCCTGCTGAGGTGGAAAAAGATACGTTTGATGTCGTCTTGACCGCTGCCGGTCAGCAAAAAATCAACGTCATCAAAATCGTTCGTGAAGTCGTCGCCGGTCTCGGCTTAAAAGAAGCTAAGGAAATGGTTGACAGCGCGCCAAAGGCAATTAAAGAAGGCATTTCAAAAGACGAAGCCGAAGAAATCAGAGTTAAATTAACCGATGCGGGCGCAACCGTCGAAATTAAATAATTTTTTGACAACCTAAAGTTTCCGAATCGGCATCTATATAAGCGAACAATTTGAAGTCAAGCAATATAGTTGCTAAGATAAAAGACAAGCGTCGAAATTCTAAAAAATTCGACGCTTGCCGTTACAATTAATTGAAACTTCGATTTTGGAGTTTCTCGGTTTAAACGAGAACTATTCTCGCATCCGGCTTGGGAGAATTGGTGTCCATTTCCGACACTCTCGAAAAATTTATATTAATAGCAAAACTGCTAGCAAATAAGCGGTCAGGGCAAACTTTACCCTCGACCGCATTTGCCGTCTTTGTTTGGAAGGTTATCTTTTGAACGTTTAGCTAAGGCATCTTAGCAACAAAAGATATTTAAATCAACAGTTTTTTTCAAGACCTGAATTTCATAAAAATTATGATTGTCAATCCGCTACAAACTAACACCAACGGGCTTGGTCGCCGCACGAGTCGTGCGCCTGAGCGCGTCGATTTTTCTAAAATTTATACGTCCGCCCGCATTCCGAATTTAATTGAAGTGCAGCGCGAATCATATAATCGTTTTCTACAGATGGATTTAATTCCCGAAGAACGCGATATGGTCGGGCTGCAGACGGTTTTTCAATCCATTTTTCCGGTGTCTGATTTCCGCGAAACTGCGATGCTCGAATTTGTCGAGTATCAAATCGGCAACTGGCAGTGCAAATGCGGAAATCTGGAAGGATTGGAACATCTCCGCGCCAATTGTAAGAATTGCAGCGCGAAAATCAAGGTTGATCCGTTCAATCCGGCAGAAGTTCTCTGTAACAATTGCGGAACTTTTAACGTTGTGCGTCCAAAACTTTGCACAAACTGCGGCGAGCCGGTCGGTTTGAAACACAAGCACGACCAGCAGGAATGTCAGGAACGTGGAACTTCTTACAGTGTTCCTCTAAAAGTGAGAATTCGCTTGACCGTTTACGATAAAGACCCGGAAACGAATGTTTCGACTATCCGCGACATCAAGGAAGAAGACGTTTTCTTTGGCGAAATTCCGCTTATGACCGACAACGGAACTTTTATCATCAATGGCACGGAACGCGTTATCGTTTCGCAGTTGCACAGAAGTCCGGGCGTATTTTACAAAGGCGATCGCGACACATATCTTGCCAAAATCATTCCGTATCGCGGTTCGTGGGTTGAATTTGAGTATGACCAGAAAGGAATTTTGCACGCCCGTTTAGGCAAACGCAAAATTTTAGCAACAATATTTCTCCGCGCTCTCGGTTTATGGCTCAATCCGCAAATTGATATGAAAACCGTTTCCGACAATATCTTGGAAGAAGTGGTTAAAAACGCCGAATTCAGCAACGCCGAAATCCTGCGCCGCTTTTATGTAACGGATGAAATAACCGTCGAAAAAGGCAAACTTTTCGTCAAAATCAAAGAAGACGGCGAAACCAATTTGAAAGGAATGCGGGCGGAGGAAGACATTAAGGACAAAAAGGAAGTTATCGTCAGCAGCGGCAAAAAAATTACGGCTTCCGCCTTAAAAGAATTGAGAAAGCTCGGCGTTGAGAAAGTCGAAGTTTCCGCCGCCGATTTTGAAAACGCGATGGCGCTCGATGATGTGGTCAATACGGAAACGGGCGAAGTCATTCTCGAAGCCAACAGCGAATTGACCGCCGCCAAGTTGCAGCAAATTGTTGAAGAAGGCTTGGGAAATTTTTCGGTTTTCTTTCCTGAAAACGATGTCGTCGGAAACATCATTTTGCAAACTTTAAAGAAAGACGCAATTACCAAACCGGTTGACGCGCTGCTGGAAATTTATCGTAAAATGCGCCCGGGTGACCCGCCGACAGTGCCGACCGCTTATCGTCTTCTTGAAGGAATGTTCTTCGATGCCCGACGTTTTGATTTGTCGCGCGTCGGACGCTTGAAATTCAATATCAAAATGGGCAGACCGGAACGTGAGGATTTGAATAATTCGCTTCTTAAAGCTCCCGATTTTTATGAAGTCGTCAATTATCTTCTGCGAATGAAGAAAGACAGCGAGCATTACGGACAAGATGATATTGACCATTTGGGAAATCGCCGAGTCCGCGCCGTCGGCGAATTATTAGAAAATCAATTTCGCATCGGATTAGAAAGAATGGAACGCGCTATTAAAGAAAAAATGTCCATCCAGCAGGATATGTTCACGACAATGCCGCGCGACCTTGTCAACGCCAAACCGGTAACAGCGGCGGTTCGTGAGTTTTTTGGCTCGTCACAGTTGAGCCAATTTATGGATCAAACAAATCCGCTTTCGGAAATTACGCACAAACGTCGCCTTTCGGCGTTGGGACCGGGCGGTCTGTCGCGCGAACGCGCCGGCTTTGAAGTCCGCGACGTTCACCCGACTCATTACGGGCGTATCTGTCCGATTGAGACGCCCGAAGGTCCAAACATCGGTTTAATTTCTTCTCTTTCATGTTTTGCGCGGATTAACGAATTTGGATTTATCGAATCGCCGTATCGCAAAGTCGAAAACGGGCGCGTGATTGAATACGCTAAAATTATCAATGGCGGTGACACGAATTTGAAACCGAGAATCCATATTCCGTTAGAAGAAATCGAAGCGGCAAATAAGAAACTTAAAAAAGGACAACGCGAAGCCGAGTTCGAGCCGTTTCCGTTTTATCTAACGGCTTGGGAAGAAGATAAATATATTATCGGACAAGCCAATATTGAACTCGACGAAAAAGGCAATTTCGTCAACGAACGCAATGCGGCGCGAAACAAAGGCGAATTTATCACGGCTGACCGCGACGAAATCGAATATATGGACGTTTCGCCGAAACAGCTCGTTTCAGTGGCAGCGTCGCTCGTTCCATTTCTCGAAAATGACGACGCAAACCGCGCTTTGATGGGCGCGAATATGCAACGTCAATCCGTTCCACTGCTTCGTGCCGAAAGCCCATACGTCGGAACGGGAATGGAAGCGGTCGCGGCGCGAGATTCGGGCGCGGTGGTTATCGCCAAGCGCGACGGTGTGGTTGATTATGTTGATTCGGAACGTATTATTGTCAAAGCCGACCATCAAGTTGACGGAACGATTTCGCGCGAAGTGACGGCGGATATTTATTCGCTCGTTAAATTTACGCGTTCTAATCAAAACACCTGCATTAACCAGCGCGCCATCGTGCAGGTTGGTGAGAGTGTGAAAAAAGGTCAAGTCATCGCCGACGGACCTTGCACGGATAGAGGCGAACTCGCGCTTGGGCGTAATGTTCTCGTGGCATTTATGTCCTGGCGCGGTTACAACTTCGAGGACGCGATTTTGGTTTCGGAACGGCTTGTGAAAGAAGATTATTACACTTCAATTCACATCGAAGAACTCGAAATCGAAGCCAGAGATACGAAACTCGGACCCGAAGAAGTTACGCGCGATATTCCGAATATCGGCGAAAATATGCTCAGGGATTTGGACGAATCGGGCATTATCCGCATCGGAGCACAGGTTAAACCGGGTTCGATTCTCGTCGGGAAAGTTACGCCGAAAGGCGAAACTCAATTAACGGCGGAAGAAAAACTGCTTCGTGCAATCTTCGGCGAAAAAGCCGGCGACGTGAAAGACGCGTCGTTGACTTGCCCGCCGGGAATTGATGGAACTGTCGTTGACGTTCAAGTCTTCACGCGCAAAGGACAGGAAAAAGACGAGCGTTCGCTCGACATCGAATCTTTAGAAGAAGACGATTTGCGGCGCGACCTCGAAGACGAAATCCGTATTTTGAGCGAACAGCGCGACGAGCGAATTTACGAGCTTTTCGACGGGCGAAAATTGACGAAGGATTTGACCGACGGCAAAGATGTCATCATCAAAAAAGGTGAAACCTTGACGCGCGAAGTTCTTTCGGGCGTTGACGCAAAATTTCTCCGAAAGGCGGAAGTTACGGCGGGAACGATTGATATTGCCGGCGAAATCAAAGAATACGAACAACGAACGACACGCCAGATTAACATTTTGAGCGACATCTACGAGGAAAAAATTACCAAGTTAAAACAAGGCGATGAACTTCCGCCGGGCGTTATCAAAATGGTGAAGGTTTTCGTGGCGATGAAGCGAAAACTGAGCGTCGGCGACAAAATGGCTGGACGACACGGCAACAAAGGCGTTATCGCCCGCATCTTGCCGGAAGAAGATATGCCGTATTTGCCGGACGGAACGCCGGTTGACATCGTGCTTAATCCGCTCGGTGTTCCAAGCCGTATGAACGTCGGGCAGATTCTCGAAACGCATCTCGGCTGGGCGGCGCGAGTTCTCGGACTTCATTTCGCAACACCGGTTTTCGACGGCGCGAGCGAAAAAGAAATTAAGGAATATATCGGCAAAGCCAATGAGCGTTTTGATGAACTCGGCATTCCGCCGTCGGTTGGAATATCAGGTAAAACTCGTCTCTACGACGGCTTGACGGGCGAGCAGTTCGAGCAGAAAGTAACGGTCGGCTACATTTACATGCTCAAACTTTCGCATCTGGTTGACGATAAAATTCACGCTCGCTCAATCGGGCCATACAGCCTAATTACGCAACAGCCTTTGGGCGGTAAAGCGCAATTCGGCGGACAACGGTTTGGCGAGATGGAAGTTTGGGCGCTCGAAGCCTACGGCGCGGCGCATATCTTACAAGAACTTTTGACTTGTAAATCCGACGACGTGGCGGGACGCTCGAAAATTTACGAAACTATCGTCAAAGGCGAATCGAATTTCGAGCCGGGCATTCCCGAATCGTTTAATGTTCTCGTGCGCGAACTGCAATCGCTCTGTTTGGATGTCGAACTTATCACCGAAGATGAGATTGACCCGGAAGCAGTGCTTGCAGGTGTCGGCGAAGTAGTAGGAGCGGATTAGATGATTTTAGATTTTGGATTTTGGATTTTGGATTTGCAGGAAGCAAAATATTTTGTGGAACGCAAGCCTTTAATCCAAAATCCAAAATCTAAAATCCAAAATGGAGAAAGATGTTTAGATTTCAAAACGACAATAAAACACAATTAACCCCAAATTTCGAGGCGATTCGTATTTCCTTAGCGTCGCCCGAAAAAATCAGGTCTTGGTCGCACGGCGAAGTTACCAAGCCGGAGACGATTAACTACCGCACGTTTAAGCCGGAACGCGACGGGCTTTTCTGCGCCCGAATTTTTGGTCCCGTGTCCGACTGGGAATGTTTGTGCGGAAAGTATAAACGGATGAAGCATCGCGGCGTAATCTGCGACAAATGCGGCGTAGAAGTTACTCAATCGAAAGTGCGGCGCGAACGTCTCGGGCACGTTGATTTGGCGAGTCCGTGTTCGCACGTATGGTTTTTCAAAGGCTTGCCGTCGCGCATCGGGCATCTGCTCGATATAACTTTGCGCGACCTCGAAAAAATTCTTTACTTTGAGCTTTATATCGTGGTTGACCCGGGCGATGTGGCGGAACTCAAAGAAAAGGATTTGTTGACCGACGAACGCTTCCGCGAATTGACACAGGAATATCCCGGTCAGTTCGTCGCCAAAATGGGCGCGGAAGCTATCAAAGACTTGTTGATGAAGATCAACATCGCGGAACTTGTTGAAGACTTGCGCGGAAAAATGAAAGAGGAAACTTCGCAGCAGAAAAAGCTGAAGTATTCCAAGCGCCTGAAAGTATCGAATTCATTCTTGAAATCCGGCAACAATCCCGAATGGATGATTCTCGACGTAATTCCGGTAATTCCGCCGGAGCTTCGTCCGCTTGTTCCGCTCGACGGCGGCAGATTCGCTACGTCTGACTTGAACGATTTGTATCGGCGTGTGATTAACCGCAACAATCGCCTTAAAAAACTGATGGAACTTCGCGCTCCGGAAGTCATCGTCCGCAACGAAAAGCGAATGTTGCAGGAAGCGGTTGACGCGCTGTTTGATAACGGCAGACGCGGAAGAGTTTTGCGCGGCGCGAACAATCGTCCGCTCAAATCGCTTTCGGGAACATTGAAAGGGAAACAAGGACGTTTTCGCCAAAATCTTCTCGGAAAACGTGTGGATTATTCGGGACGTTCGGTTATCGTCGTCGGACCGGAACTCAAACTTCATCAATGCGGTTTACCGAAGAAAATGGCTTTGGAATTATTCAAGCCGTTTATTTACAACAAACTAGAAAAAGACGCGCACGCTGCGACGATTAAGCAGGCGCGTGAAATGGTCGAACGCCAAGAGCCGATTGTTTGGGATATTTTAGAAGAAGTCATCCGCGAACATCCGGTTCTTCTAAACCGCGCTCCGACTTTGCACAGGCTCGGAATTCAGGCGTTTGAGCCGGTGCTGGTCGAAGGCAAAGCGATTAAAATTCACCCGCTCGTCTGCACGGCGTTCAACGCTGACTTTGACGGCGACCAGATGGCGGTTCACATTCCGCTGTCGGCGGAAGCGCAAATCGAAGCGACCGTGTTGATGCTCGCCTCGAACAATCTTTTGAGTCCCGCGTCGGGACAGCCGATTACCGTTCCGTCGCAGGACATTGTTCTCGGTTGTTATTATTTGACGCTTGACCGCGAAGAATTGGTCGGCGAAGGCAAATCGTTTAATTCGGTTGACGATGTTCTGCTCGCGCTCGACGCAAAAGCGGTGGCAACGCAGACGAAAATAAGACTGCGCTGGAAAGGCGATTTGATTGATTTGACGAAGGAACACAACACGCAAGACGTGATGCGGGCGACTCCTCGTCCGGTTGACAGCTTGATTGAAACAACCGTCGGGCGCGTGATTTTAAACGAGCGTCTGACGCGTGATGGCTTGCCGTTTGTCAACGGAACGCTCAAGAAAAAAGGCTTGCAATCGCTCGTTAGCTTTTGCCATCTGCGACTCGGGCACGAACAAACCGTCGTGATGCTCGACGATTTGAAAGCGATGGGTTTCCTTTATGCAACAAAATCGGGCGTATCAATCGGTATTGACGATATGGTTACGCCGCCGAGCAAAAAAGGAATTATCGAAGCGGCGCGCAAGGAAGTTGATAAACTCCAAAAGCAATACGAAGACGCGACGATGACGAATATGGAGCGCGTCAACAAAGTAACGGCGATTTGGTCGGACGTTACCGATAAAGTAGCTAAGGAAATGTTCTTAGCGATGAACAAGCGCGAGAAAGACCGTAAGGAACTAAACCCGATTTTGGTTATGGCGGATTCGGGAGCGCGTGGCTCGGAAGCGCAAATTCGTCAGCTTGCCGGTATGCGCGGACTGATGGCGAAACCTTCAGGCGAAATTATCGAAACGCCGATTGTCGCAAATTTCCGTGAAGGCTTGAACGTGCTGCAATACTTTATTTCGACGCACGGTGCGCGAAAAGGTTTGGCGGACACGGCTTTGAAAACGGCTGACTCAGGTTATCTGACACGCCGTTTGGTTGACGTGGCGCAAGACGTTATCGTGTCGGAAAACGATTGCGGAACGCTTCGCGGAATTTGGGCGGAAGCGATTATTCGCAACGGCGAAGAAGTCGAATCGCTTCGTGACAGGATTGTCGGCTGCACATCGCTCGACGACATTATTGACCCGATTGATGGCACGACTATTGTCGAAGCCAATCAGGAAATTGACGAAGATTTGGCGGCGCAAGTGCAGCTTTCAGGACTTCAAAGCGTACGAATTCGCTCGCCTCTGACCTGCGAAACTCGTCGCGGAATATGCGTTAAATGTTACGGTCGTAATTTGGCGACGGGCAACACGGTGGAAATCGGCGAAGCGGTCGGCGTAATTGCCGCCCAATCAATCGGCGAGCCGGGAACGCAATTAACGATGCGGACTTTCCACGTCGGCGGAACGGCGCGGTTTGAGCAGGAAACCAAACACGCGGCGGCGATGGACGGAACGGTGAAATACCTGGAAGATTTCAAAGTTATCACCAACCGCGCCGGCGAGTTGATTTCAATGAAGCGCGGCAAATCCGAACTCGCCTTAATTGACGAGCGCGGGCGCGAAGCGGCGCGTTATCAAATCGTCTACGGAGCGCACGTTCACGTCAAAGACGGTCAGAAGGTCAAAGAAGATGAGTTGCTGGCGACTTGGGATCCGTTTACATTCGCCATTTTGACGGAAGTTTCGGGAACGATAAAATTCCAGGATTTGAAGGAAGGCAAAACGCTCGAAGAAGAGATTGATAAAGTTTCCGGTCAGAAGCGTCTGGTGGTTAAAGACTCGGACGAGAAACAGCAGCCGCGGATGGAAATCCGCAAGGGCAATAAAGTTTTGAAAACTTATCAAATGCCGATTCGTTCCAACCTTTACGTCGAAGACGGGCAGGAAGTCGAGGCGGGCGACACGATTGCCAAAATTCCGCGCGAAACGACGAAAACAAAAGACATCGTCGGCGGTCTGCCGCGCATTGTCGAACTGTTTGAAGCGCGTCGTCCCGGAGAGACGGCGATGATGTCGGAAATTAACGGCGAAGTCAAATTCGGCGCAATTGCCAAAGGCAAGCGCAAACTTGTCATCACGGGCGACGACGGAGCGGAGCGCGAATACGATATTCCGCGCGGAACGCACATCAACGTTCAGGAAGGCGACCACGTTAAAGCGGGTGAAGCGTTAATGGACGGACCGCTCAATCCGCACGATATTTTGCGCGTGCTTGGAACCGAAGCGTTGCAGCAATACATCGTTAATGAAATCCAAGAAGTTTATCGTCTGCAAGGCGTGAACATCAACGACAAACATATCGAATGTATCGTGCGGCAGATGCTTCGCTGGGTGAAAATTAAAGAAGTCGGCGATACCGATTTCCTTTTGGAAGAACAAGTTGACCGCTTTCGTTACGAGGACGAAAATCGCCGCGTAACCGATGCCGGCGGACAGCCTTCGAGCGCCGAACCGCTCCTTCTCGGTATCACGAAAGCCTCGCTCTCAACCGATTCGTTTATTTCGGCGGCGAGTTTCCAGGAAACGACCCGCGTTTTGACCGAAGCGGCGATTTCCGGTCGCGTTGACTACTTGCGCGGACTTAAAGAAAACGTCATTATGGGACGATTGATTCCGGCGGGAACGGGAATGAAGTATTACCGCAACGTCAAAGTTGATTTCGACCCGACCGTTAATCAGAAGGAAGAAGAGGAACTCGACGAATTTCCGTTGGCGGTCGGCGGATTTACTCTGCCGCCGCTGAAGGACGTGCCGGGCATCGAAGCCGATGATTTTGAAGAGGTTGAGGAGCCGGACGAGTTTGCAATTGATGAAGAAGAGGAAGTCTTTGATTTGGACGCTGCGTTAGAAATTGACGACGTAGACGATATCTAAAGATAAAACTAATCATTAAAAAACCGAAAGGCTGAAGGATTATCTTCAGCCTTTTTTATTCGGGCAAACTGTTGAAAAGTTGCGGAATAGAAAAATTAAAAATACAATTGTCCAAAGTTTCTTTCGGAGAGTATTTTATGAAATTTAAACAATTTTATCTGGGCTGTCTGGCGCACGCTTCTTACTACATTGGCTCGGAAGGTGAAGCAGCAATTGTTGACCCGCAGCGCGACGTTGAGCAATACCTGACCGAAGCGGAAACAAATAATCAGAAAATAAAATATATTATCGAAACGCATCTGCACGCTGATTTTGTCAGCGGACATATTGAGCTTGCCCGAAAGACGGGAGCGAAAATCGTCTTCGGCGCGGAGGCGAATGCCGAATTTGAACACACGGCGGTTAAAGACGGCGACGTTTTAGCGGTTGGAGAGGTGAATTTGAGAATCTTAGAAACGCCTGGACACACGCCCGAAGGAATTTCAATTATTGTTGAAAATGTGAACAAACCGCGAAAGATTTTGACCGGCGACACGCTTTTTATCGGTGATGTCGGCAGACCAGACCTAGTCGGCTCAAAGGGCTTCACCGCCGAGCAGATGGCGGGATTTTTATATGACAGTCTGCACGAAAAAATTCTTCAACTGCCCGACGACACGGAAGTTTATCCGGCACACGGCGCAGGTTCTCTGTGCGGGAAGAATATGTCGAAGGAAACTTGGTCAACCGTTGGCGAGCAGCGAAAATTAAACTACGCTTTGCAGCCGATGGCGAAAGATGAATTTGTCAAAATGATGACGGAAAACCTCACCGAAGCTCCCGCTTATTTTCCGAAGAGCATGGCGAAAAATTTAGCGGGCGCGAGAAGTTTGGAAGAATTATCGAAGCCAAAGGAAATGTCGGCGCAGGAAGTTAAAGATTTTTCGGGCGTGATTTTAGATGTCAGAAGCGCAGACGATTTCGGCGCGGGTCATATTCCGAACGCTTTAAATATCGGACTCGGCGGACAGTTTGCATCTTGGGCGGGAACTTTGATTGATACGGACGCTCCCGTTGTGATTGTCGCCGACGCGGAAGAAAAAGTCGTGGAAGCCGCGATGCGATTGGCGAGAGTCGGTATCGAATCGGTCGAAGGCTTTTTACTTATTTCCGATTGGACGTATTCATCGGCGCGAATCGAACAAATCTCGGTCGAGGAAATGAATAAGCGTTTGTCAGGGAAAAATGATTTACAATTTATAGATGTTCGGCGAGCGGGCGAATACGAATCGGGACACGCGCCGCGAACGGTTAATCTAACTTTATCGAACCTGGAAAATTTGACGGATAAACTCGATGCATCGCGCCCGACGTATGCTATCTGTCAGGGCGGTTATCGTTCGAGCGCGGCAACGAGCATTTTGGAGCAAAAGGGTTTTCGGGCAATCTGTAACATTACTGGTGGAACAGACGCGTGGACAAAAGCGGGGCTTGAAGTTGAGAAATAAAAGTCGATATAAAATTGTGGGGCAAGGACAAGCCTCACCCGCGGTGTTGAACATTATAAAATGAACGGGCGAGGACAAGCCTCGCCCCTACAAATATTCGGCGTTCTGATTACTATTATTCAATTAGCAACAAACCTTCGTGAACATACCAATTCGCTGCCGGATAATCAGTTCCCGCTCCAAATGTAAATACTTGCAATCCGCCGTTGGTTGACCTTCTCGTGTAGAAGGAGCTTTGCGATGGATTAGCACTCGAACGCCAAACGCTTTGGTCCTGTTTGCCGTCGCCGTCATAATCGCCCGGCGTAATAATGTCGGTCGGTATTCCCCAAGCAACTCCCGAAAATACATTTGTGCGAGTCAAAGTATACCAAAGAAGCGAACCGCCTTGGCTTCTGACAACTGTAAAATCGCTTTTGCCGTCGCCGTCATAGTCGCCCGGTGCAAGTCGGTCTGTAGCAATTCCGAAAGGAACAAATTCCGTTCCGCCCGTAGATTTGAGCAGAGCAAAAAGACCGTTGCCGCCGCCGCCGCTGTTAATGTGGACGCAAAAGTCGGCTCGATTATCGCCGTCGTAATCGCCGACATTCGGACGAACCGTCGCGCCGCTACCCCAAGCAGTAGATATCACTACGCCGTCAATACTTCGTTTGTAATAATAAAAATTTTGTCCGCTACCAGATGTGCGATAAACCGCGACATCGGCTTTATTGTCGCCGTCATAATCAGCAGTAACTTTCGGGTCATCAGTGCTTAATCCGAAAAATTCGGCGCGAAACGTGTTGTTGGAACTTTGCAAAATATAGAAAGCTCCTTGCGCGCCGCGGCGATAGACAGCGATGTCGTCTCTGCGGTCGCCGTCATAATCTTCGGGAACTTCAACGTCAGTATTTGCTCCGAATTGCGTGCCGGTAAATGCGCCGCTGCCGTTGATGCTGACGTACCAATTTTTTGAGCCTGAAATGTTTCTCGTAACCACATAATCTGATCTGCCGTCGCCGTTAAAATCAACATTGGCATCAGGTGTCGGTGTGGGTGTCGGCGTTGGCGTCGGCGTGCAGGTCACCGCGTTGAAACCAGCCTCGGCAAACCCAGTTTGAGCGGGATCACCATAGTTGCTTAGGATTGTGAATCGGAAAAAGCGCGCTGAAACCGGAGTGAAGTTGAAGATCTGAGGGGGAACACTAGCATTAACCGCGACCTGTGCGAACGAGGTAGGGCCTCCGGTTAACGGGGTAAATGTAATTCCGTCCGTTGACGTGGAAACGGTTACTCCCCGAATCCCGGTGGAGCCGTTGAGTCCCGGTCCGCCTCCATTCTGATTCCAAAAAGAAAAGCTGTCCACCGTAAAGATTCCGCCCAGGTTAAACGTAACAGTGCCCGTAAGTGGACCTGCTGAAACCCAGGAATTATCTGGAAAGGTCGGGGCATGTGTAGCCGTCAAACTCAGTGATGAAAGCCCCACGCCATTAACGGTGTTCTGAATGTTAGTGCCGAATCCCGAACCCATATTAGTACTGGCCGTAACAGAAGGAATTCGAGTTGCCAGGCACGGAGATGGAGTCGGTGTCGGAGTCGGTGTTGGCGTCGGCGTCGGCGTTGGCGTTGGCGTCGGCGTTGGCGTTGGCGTGGGTGTCGGTGGTGGTGTCGGTGGTGGTGTTAGTGTCGGCGTTCCGCCACCACCGCAGGGAGTTAAAGGAGAAGATGTGTTACGCGGAACAGGATTGGTTACAACGGTAAAATCATTGTTATTATTATCCGTATCCGTACATCCATTGCCATTACGAACGCTGCCTTGTGTGTTGACTAATGCCGTTCCATTATTTACTGGAACACCGCCTTCGGCATTATTCGAGGTACCATATGCTACTAAATCAATGATACGAGGATCAGGTAAGGTACAAGGCGTTGCGGTTGCGCCGCAACCAAGTGCGATTACCGTATTGGTCAAAGCAACTTTCCCGCCGGCTGCCGCCATAGTAAGATTGGTTGAAGTTGCATCCGGCGTGACAGGAAGGTCGGCTCCTGCTGTTCCAGGCATCCCTAATTGAACAAGATAATGTTGACCGGGTTGGAGAGTAAAATCCGGTAAAGCAAATATTTGAGTTGGCGTATTGCCCAAATTTCCGGTTGCCGAGCCGTATTGTAACGCAAATCCATTGAGCGAAACAGGGCTGCTTGAAATGTTAAATAACTCTACGTAATCACTTTTGTAAGTTACACCGGCAACGCTAGAGCCGCCGCCGCCATATACTTGACTGATAACAATCGTGGTTGAAACCTGTGGCGCTGTCTCGGCAGATGCAAAGTTAATAAAAGTTACACTCGTAAATATCGCCAAAATAAACAAAGTGCCTAAAATAAGTTTTCTATTCATTTCTTCTCCTAATTTAAAGTTAAAATTTGTGATTTGTCGCATATGTCAGAAGTAAAGCGATGCTTCACTCTTTGGGAGAATATGCAGTTGATTCGTTTAATCAAATTGATTTGAGCCAATAATATCACAAAAAGGTTTTATAATAGTATTGGCAAGCCTTAAATAAATGTTTCATAAATCGAGATTGGCAAAAATCTCAGTTTTACATTTACCTAAAAGAAATTTTTGCTACAATTTAATAACACGCAAAGAAGGAGCGAGGTTTTTATAATGCGATTCAAAATGTTTTTCCTAATGTTGATTTTTAGCTTGGGATTTTCAGCGTATATTTTTGCTCAGGATAAGAAAGAAGATGACGAAGTTTTGCGCGTTGACACACAATTGGTTGACGTTCCGATTGTTGTTACAGACAAAAGCGGCAAGCCGCTTTTGAATTTAAAGCAAAGCAATTTCGTCGTGTATGAAGACGGAAAAAAACAGGAAGTTTCTGATTTTTCAGCCACTAGCGCGCCGTTTGAAGTTGCGCTTCTGCTCGATACATCAGGCTCGGCGCGGGCGGATTTGCAGCTTATCCAACGCGCCGCCGAAAGTTTTATCAATTCCCTGCGCGTCGGCGACCGGGTTTCGATTATCGCTTTTAAAGCTGCGCGGCAAGATAATAAATCCGTTGCCGTAAGCGAAGTCTTAATCCCTTTAACCGACGACAAAAATAAACTTAAAAATATGCTCGCGGAAGTAAAAACGAGTAACGGAACGCCTTTTTATGACGGACTTGCGCGAGTCGTCGAACGAGTTTTCAGCGAGCCGCCGAAAGAACAGTTTCGCGGCAGACGCGCACTTGTCGCTTTAACGGACGGCGTTGATTCGACGAGCGTCGGCAGTTTTGAAGAAGCCCGCGAAATGTTCGAGCAAGCCGGTATCATCTCCCATTTTATCCAAGTTGATACGCGCGAGTTTTTTGAGGAAAATTTGTTAGGCGATTGCCAAAGCGCGATGCGTTTTTCAAGCGCCCAAATCCGGCGTTATTACCGCACATTTTACCCGAAATCAAGAATTGAAAAAATTTCCGGCTTTTGCCAACTCGGTGATTTTGAACGCCTCGACATTAGTCGTCGTCTTTACGAGTTAGCCGATATGGAAATGAACGCGCTGGCGAAAACTTCGGGCGGTAAGGTTTTCCCCGTAGGAGATTTGAGTGAGGCGCGGGCGGCTTTTTCGAGAGTCGCGCAGGAAATCGGGACGAAATATAGTCTCGCCTATTATCCGTCGAACGAAAAACGCGACGGCACATTCCGAAAAATAAAAATTGAACTGAAAGGTGTTCCCGCCGGCGCAATCGTCCGAGCGCGTGAAGGCTACACCGCGCCAACTAAGTAAAGTGGAAAAGGCTAAAAATGAAAAGGTGAAAAGGTTGGTTGACGTTATTCAATCAAACTTTTTCACCTTTTCACTTTTTCACTTTTTCACTTAGAATTAGTTTATGAACAACAAATTTAGTCGCATTTGTCTGATAATTTTGGATAGTGTAGGAATCGGCGAGATGCCGGACTCGGAAAGTTGGGGCGATAAAGGTGCGGACACTTTGGGCAACATCTTGAAATCACGCAAGGTCAATTTGCCGAATTTGCAAAATTTAGGATTGGGCAACATTCGCCCGCTGGAAAATCTTCCGCCTGTGGAAAATCCAATTGGCTCTTTTGGTAAATGCACTCTAAAGTCGAACGGCAAAGACACGACGACCGGACATTGGGAAATCGCCGGAATCGTTATGGAAAGAGCGTTTCCGACTTTTCCACAAGGTTTTCCACAGCGAATAATTGATAAATTTATCGCTGAAACAAATGTTGCCGGCGTGTTGGGAAACGTCGCGGCAAGCGGCACAGAAATAATCCGGCAACTTGGCGAAGAACACATTAAAACCGGCAAGCCGATTGTTTATACTTCCGCCGATTCCGTGTTTCAAATTGCCGCGCACGAAGAAGTTATTCCCATTGAAAAACTTTATGAAATCTGCAAAATCGCCCGAAAAATTCTCGACGGCAAAGATAAAGTAGGACGCGTGATTGCACGTCCGTTTCTCGGCAGCAATGCTGCAGATTTCTCGCGCACGACGAATCGGCACGATTACGCCGTCGCGCCGCCGTCGGACAATCTTTTACCGCTTCTGCAAGAGAAAGGATTTGACGTGGTTTGTGTCGGCAAAGTCGCTTCGGTTTATGATTCAATGGGCGTAACCGAAGATTTGACGGCGAAGAACAACGAGCAATCAATTGACCAGACAATTAATGCGCTGAATAAAAATTCGCACGGTTTGATTTTCTCGAACTTAGTTGATTTCGATACGCTTTACGGACATCGCCGCGATGTAGAAGGCTATGCAAAAGCGTTAGAATATTTCGACGAACGCTTGCCGGAAATTCTCGATGCTCTGCGCGAAGACGATTTACTCATCATTACCGCCGACCACGGCAACGACCCGGCTCATCAAGGCTCAGACCACACGCGCGAATACACGCCGCTTCTCGTCTACGGAAAATCAGCCAAACAAAGCGTCAACCTCGGCACGCGCCAATCGCTTGCCGACATCGGACAAACAATTGCGGAAAATTTTGGAGTGAAATTGAAAGACGGCGTGAGTTTTTTGAATGACATTATTTAAACCAAAAAACCACTTTTCGTAAGATGAATGTTCCATTTCTAAATTTTGTAGAATTGAAAGTAGAGCTTGAACAATATCTGAAAATCGAACGCGAAGCCGACGAACGCAGCGAATTTGTGGACGGCGAGATTTACGCGATGGCGGGCGAAAGCGGCAAGCACGGCGATATTTCTGCAAATCTGGTAGGAATTATACAAACCCAACTTCGCGGCTCAAAGTGTCGGGCAAGAACGAAAGACACGAAAGTACGAAGCGGTTCATTAAAGGAACAGTTCGGCAGAGGAATGATTTCTTATCCAGATTTAGTCGTAATTTGCGGCGAACCGGAATATCACGATAAGCACAAGGATATTGTTTTGAATCCGGCGGTGATTGTTGAAGTGTTAAGCGAGTCAACCGCCGAATTCGATAGAGGCACGAAGTTTATGCGCTATCGGAGTTTTAATCCGACGCTGACTGATTATATTTTAGTTTCGCAGGACGAGGCGCACGTCGAACATTACATCAGGCAGGCGAACGGCGATTGGGTTTTGCGCGAGTATTACGGCACGGACAAAAGTTTTCGGATTGATTCGATTGAGTGTTCGCTCAATCTGGCGGACGTTTACGACCGCGTTGAATTTGAGCAAGAAAGTTGAAATTTTCATTTTCCGTAATTCTATTTCATTTTCATCGTAAGACTCTTGTGAATCGTTTCAATCCAAAAATCCGTTTTGATAAATCCCATTCCCCACGATTTATATTTTTCTGGTAAGCCGTCTTTTTTCAAACCTTCCAAAGTTTTTCCGCTCATCATTCCCTTTTGCACAACGTCGGTCGTTTCAATCAGCATTTGATGATAAGCCTTTAAATCTTCGCGCGTGGAAAGCCCGCCGTGTCCGGGAATTATTTTGACATCGGCGGGAAGTTTGGCGAGAATGTCGCCGATGTTTTTCGTCATTCCTTGCACGCTGCCGCCGTTGTCCAAATCAACGAAGGGAAATCTACCGGCGAAAAAGTCATCGCCCAAATGCACGACGTTAGCTTTGGTAAAAAAGATAACCGAATCGCCGTCGGTGTGTCCGTTCGGGTAATGGACGGCGCGGATTTCTTCGTCGTTGAAATGGACGGACATTGATTGGTCGTAGGTTAAAACGGGCAGCGCGAATTTTGGATACGGCTCAGTTTTATTTCCTAAAACTATTGACTCGACCGACAGGCGTTTGCGGACGTTGGTATGTGCGAGAATGAGCGAATCCTTGCCGAAAAATTTGTTGCCTTCGCTGTGGTCGCCGTGCCAGTGCGTGTTGAAAATAATGCGCGGCTTTTCCGAGCCGAAAGTTTTTAAGGCTTCGGCGAGTTTGGCGGAAACTTGCGCGTAATCGTCGTCAACGATTAAAATTCCGTCCGCCCCGACGGATGCGCCGACGTTGCCGCCGCGACCTTGCAGCATATAAACGTGGTCGGTGATTTTAATGGTTTTGACCGTGATGTCTTGGGTTGGATTTTCGTTTTCGTGTTTTCTGTGCGCGAAAATTGCGGTTGAAAACAGACTCAAAATGAACGAAGCGGCGATGAATTTTTTTAACATAATTTTTGATTGATATTATCGGGGCGATTTGTGTTATTTTGATGTTTCCACATTATAAATGCAAATAATTTTTTAAGGTATGAAAAAACGAACGCTTTTATACATTCCGCTTGTTCTTTTGTTTGCCCTAGCCGTCTCGGTTTTGGCGGTGCATTACCGGAATTTGTTCATAAATTACAGTCTTGCATCAATAGAAGTCCAACTGCCATTTACAATAGACGGAAGCATTATGGCGGTGAAGCCCGAAGCCGAGAGCGCGGGATTAAAAGTTGGCGATAGAATTTTAGCCATTAACGGCAGAGCGATAGAAAGCGGCGACATCTACCGCGAAGAATTAACAAAGCTGCGTCCCAATGAGCCGATGACGCTAGCGGTAGGGAGAAAAACGGCGGACGGACAAACGGAAAATCACCAAATTGTCATCACGACTAAAAGACTCGAAAAAGATTTTAATTTTTACAGCCGCCTCGTCGTCGGCTTTCTTTTCGCTTACGTTTTGCCGACGTTTTGCATTCTTTTGGGGTTTTGGGTTGTTTTCGTCCGCCCGCAAGATGCGCTCGCGTGGCTGCTTCTTTTTCTCCTGCTCGGACTCAGCCAGATGGGTTTGGAAGGCTACGGACGAGCAACAACAGTCGGATTTTACAGCGCGATTTTCTTTAACTCGTGGGCGTTGGCGATGTTTCTTTTCGGCATTTATTTTCCCGAACGCTGGAGCGTGGACGTAAAAATTCCTTGGGCGAAATGGATTTTTATCGTGCCGCTCGCGTTTCAGATTTTTTTAGCACTGCTCAGTCAAATCAAAATTTTTCTTGGAATCAATCTGATTGATTCGTTGGATTTTATTGCCAAGCCTTATTACGAAATCGCCGCGCCGGTTAATATGCTGGCAACTTCCATATTTTTCGCCGCGCTTGGACATAAATCGGGAACGCTTGAAAATCCCGATGCGCGTCGCCGTTTGAAGTTAATGGTTATCGGAACTTCCGTTTCGATGACTCCGTTATTTGTAATTTTTCTTTTGCGTCTTTTCACTGGCGCGAAAGGCTCGTTTTTCGACATCGTTCCGTTTTGGTTTGCACTGTTGGCATTGCTTTTGGTTTTGCTTTTTCCGCTCACATTGGTGTATGTCATCGTCGTGCATCGCGCGATGGACGTGAGCGTCGTCGTGCGTCAGGGCTTGCAATACGCGCTAGCGAAAAACGGCGTGCGCGTTTTGCAGTTTTTTCTATTGTTCGCCGTCGGTTTGGGAACGCTTTTTACCATCAACAACTACGGGCGCAACATCTCGCTGCAGATTGCCTTTATCGTCGTCGGCATCGCCTTAATTCCGCTGATTGATTTCGCCGCCAAACGCCTGATAGTTTGGGTTGACCGCAAATTTTTCCGCGAAGCCTACAACGCCGAGCAGATTCTTTCGGATTTGAGCGAAGATGTGCGAACGATGATTGAAACAAAACCGCTTTTGGAGACGGTTTCGAGCAAAATTAGCGAATCTCTGCACGTTCCGCAAGTCGCGCTTCTTTTGAAAAACGGCGGTAATTTTCAACCCGCATATGCGCTCGGTTATAAAAACGCGCCAAACGTTTCTCTAAACGAAAACAATACGACAATCGAAAAATTAAAGACCAACGAGCCGCTTGTGATTTATCAAGACGACCAAGATTCTTGGATAAACGATGAAGGGCAAACGACGGAACGCGCGAATTTGCGCGAGCTGAATTCACAATTGCTTTTGCCGTTCGGAGCGAAAAACGAGCTTTCCGGCTTGATAAGTCTTAGTCCGAAATTGTCCGACTCACCTTACACGCCGACTGATTTACGCCTTTTGAAATCCGTCGCGGCACAGACCGGTCTTGCTTTGGAAAACAGCCGCCTGACTCAAGTGATTGTCTCGGAAGCCGCGCAAAAAGAACGTATCAATCGTGAACTTGAGATTGCGAGAGAAGTTCAGGAAAGATTATTTCCGCAGGAATTACCAAAAATCGAAGGCTTGGATTATTTCGGCGCGTGCCGTTCCGCGCTTGATGTCGGCGGCGATTATTACGATTTTATCGAGCTGCCTGAAAACAAATTCGGCATTGCCATCGGTGATATTTCCGGCAAGGGAATCGGCGCGTCGCTGATGATGGCTAGTTTGCAAGCGAGTCTGCGTGGGCAGGCGATTCATTTCAAAAGCGATTTAGCCGGATTGATGAAACAAATCAACAGTCTGGTTTATGAAGCCTCGACCTCGAATCGTTACGCGACATTTTTCTATGCGCAGTATGAACCGGCGACGCGGAAATTGACTTACGTCAATGCGGGTCACAATCCGCCGTTTCTGGTCCGAAAAAGCGGCGAAGTCGTGCGGCTCGAAGAAGGCGGCGCAGTCGTCGGAATGCTGCCTTCGATGCTCGTAAATTACAAACAGGGCGAAATCGAATTACAAACCGGCGATTTGCTCGTCGGCTACACGGACGGAATTTCTGAAGCGATGAATCCGCAGGAAGATGAATGGAGCGAAGACGCGATGCTCGAAGAATTAAAAAAAGTTCACGAAAAACCAGCCGTCGAAATTTTGCCGTATATCGTCGCTTGCGCCGACGAATTTGCGAGCGGTGCGAAACAGCACGACGATATGACGATGATTGTCGTCAAAGTGATTTGACCGTTGCTTTTACGCGTCAGAGATTATAAATTAGAGATAGAACAGGAGAAGAAATAATGGCAAAAGACGTTATCAATGTTGATGGAGAAGACACGGTTGTTAGGGAAGACACAGCAAAATCTTATCGCGGAGTAATCTGGGCTTTATTGAGCGTAGCGGCTTTCGTGATTATCGGGGCGATTATGTTTTTCTTTTTCTTCGGCGGCTCGATCGGCAATGGCGATTTGCAGAGTCCGAAGCAAATTGAAGAGAAAAGACAGTAAAAAATGGAAAATGGAAAATGGATAACGGAAAATGTATGAAATCTTTTCATTTTCCGTTATCCATTTTCCATTTTCCATTATATTTTATGTTGATTTTAGGAATCGAAAGCTCGTGTGATGAAACGGCGGCGGCGGTCGTCAAAGACGGTAATCAAATTTTATCGTCCGTTATTTCTTCGCAAATCGAGCTGCATAAACCTTTCGGCGGCGTGGTGCCGGATATTGCTTCGCGTGAACATCTCAAAAAAATTGACCCGATTGTTAAAGAAGCGTTGGCGAAAGCGAAAGTTTCGCTCGAAGAAATTAATGCAGTCGCCGTTACGCAAGGACCGGGATTGGTTGGCTCGCTGCTCGTCGGCGTGTGTTATGCAAAGGCTTTAGCATACGGTTTGGACATTCCATTCGTCGGTGTTAATCACATCGAAGGACACGTTTTTTCAGTTGCGTTTGAAAATCCGCCGATTCAGTTTCCGGCGTTTGCGCTGATTGTTTCGGGCGGACACACAAATTTATTTTTTATTCCCGAAGCGGGCAAATATAAAGTCATCTCGCGCACCAGAGATGATGCGGCGGGCGAAGCGTTTGATAAAGTAGCGAAAATGCTCGGTCTCGAATATCCGGGCGGACCGGTTATCGAACGACTTGCGGCGGAAGGCGACGCCGGCAAAATCAAATTTCCCATCGCCAAGATTTCCGACGGCAGACCTGATTTTAGTTTTAGCGGTTTGAAAACGGCGGTTTCACGTTATGTCAGGGAAAACGAAATTCGCATTGTTGTGGCGAATGATATGCCGTCACAGCAAATTAAAGACATCGCCGCGAGCTTTCAAGCGACGGTTATCAAATCGCTTATCGGCACGACGACGAAAATGGCGGCGGAATATCAGCCGAAAACTCTCATCGTCGCCGGCGGCGTGGCGTGCAACAACGCTCTGCGCGAAGCGGCGCAAAAACTGGGCGAAAAATTAAATTTGCCGGTTTATTTTCCGTCAAAGCATCTTTCGACCGACAACGCGGCGATGATTGCGGCGGCGGGTTATTTTCATTTGCAGCGCGGCGAAAAATCTGATTTGCGAATGACGGCGGACGTTTCGATGCGTCTGCAAAATCTCGATAATGAAGACGCGGAACTCAAAAGAAAGAAAGTTCGCTACCGGTTATAATTTTCACCGGCTTTTTTTCGCTTGCTTTTTGTCTTCACGAAGTTTTAAGATTATCTAACCTTCCTGCATCTCATAAACGAGAAAAAAGTTATGAAGTTTTTAAGATTAGCCGTAGTTTGTTGCTTGCTTTCAATTTTCGCTTATTTTCCGTCTGAAATAAAAAGTTCTGCCAGCGCGGGAAGATGCGCGACTGCAAAGTTGAAAACCGAATATGCAAATTCAAAAGCGATTTTTGTCGGCGAAGTTTTAAGCGTTACCTCTGACGGCGACATCAAAACATTTACCTTTAAAATTGAAAAACGTTGGAAAGGCGCGGCGAGCAAAGAAATTAAAATTAGTGTTCAGGAAACGACGCGCCATCAAGCGTGGTTTGAAGTCGGAGAAAAATATCTTAGTTTTCGCACGCGCCGATGAAACTGACGGAAAACTTTGGGAAGCGAGATGTTCTCGAACTAAATCGCTCGAAGATGCATCTGAAGACGTATCGGAACTTGGAAAAATAATAAAACCTATCAAAAATAATTAATTTAATTGGGGGAATTAAAATGCGACATTTTAAATTTTTAGTCGGTTCTATAATAAGCTCTTTACTATTTACTCTGATGGCGACCGCACAGACATCACCGTCCGCCGCATCATTTCGTCTGCAGCCGTATTTGTCGGGCTTGAGTGCGCCGCTTCTGCTGACCAACGCGAAAGACGGCTCGAAGCGCACGTTCGTCGTGCAGCAAGGCGGAATTATTAAGGTTTTTCAGCCCGGCTCGACCGTGCCGACTAATTTCTTAGATATCACTTCAAAAATCGTTTCGGGCGGCGAGCAAGGTTTGCTCGGCTTGGCATTTCATCCGCAGTTTGCGACCAACGGTTATTTCTTCGTCAATTACACGCGCATCGGCGACGGCGCGACCATTATTGCGCGTTACAAAACGACCGACAGCACCAACGCGCTCGGCGACCCGAGTTCGGAGAAAATCGTTTTGAC